>Ga0207141_10003_pt1 | contig 81147 bp, 81 predicted proteins | sample Alteio_BWMinHeat_5_FD_153553 | JGI IMG/M metagenome (GOLD analysis project Ga0207141, IMG submission 153553) | Enriched cells from forest soil in Barre Woods Harvard Forest LTER site, Petersham, Massachusetts, United States -... | ecosystem: Environmental > Terrestrial > Soil > Temperate forest >... | reverse complement strand
TTGGTGACCGCCTATCAAGGTCGTCCCATAGAGGTTCCCCATCTCGTCGAAGACAAGTCCTCCGTAAGGACGCCACCCGTCATAGACGTGGCTGCCGAAGCTGTAAAGCACTGTCTCCTCGCCCGAGGGCGTCAACTTGAAGACCGTCCCCCAGTTTTCGTAAGTAAGATGGCCTCCACCGAGGGTCGTGCCATAGAGGTTTCCCCTTTTATCGAAAACGAGCCCCGCAAACGGACTAGCGCCGTCCCGACAATGGGTTCCACCCTGCGAGCAAAAACTGTAAAGCACGCTTTGCTTGCCCGACGGAGTTATCTCGAAGACAGTGCCGGTGCTGTAAGCCCCACCTACGTTAGTCGTCCCGTAGAGATTTCCTTTCTTGTCGAACACAAGCCCTGCGTAGGGTTCGGCCCCGTCCGCACAATCTTTCTCAGAGCAAAAGTTGTAGAGCACTGTTTCCTTGCCGTTCGTATCCAACTTGAAGACGACTCCGCAGGCATGTGTACAACTGCCCGATACGTCGCCGCCGCGGAACGTCGTCCCATAGAGATTCCCCTTCGCGTCGAAGATCACTCCTGCCCAAGGGATGGCCCCGTCGGTGCAAGCGCTCTGGGAGCAAAAACTGTAGAGCACGGTCTCCTTGCCCGACGGAGTTACTCTGAAGACAGTTCCGTGTCCGCAGTACTGGTAACTGCACCCGCTGCCGCCTGCTGAGGTCGTGCCATAGAGGTTCCCTTCCTTATCAAAGACTAGCCCCGCATAAGGTTGCGCCCCGTCCGCACAGTTCTGCACCGAGCAGAATGTGTACAGCACTGTTTCCTTGCCCGATGGAGTGATCTTGAAGACCACACCACAACCGTTAGAGCAGTTGTCGGTATTGGAAATGCCGCCCCACTGGGTCGTGCCGTAAAGATTACCTTTTCCGTCAAAAATGACCCCCGCAAAAGGATCAGCCCCGTCCGCACAGTTCTGCATCGAGCAGAAGCTGTACAGCACTGTTTCCTTGCCCGACGGAGTAACCTTGAAAACGACGCCAGCGTCGCTATCCCCGCCGTAATAGGTAGTCCCGTAAAGGCTCCCGTTCTTGTCGAGCACGACCCCTGCGTCAGGACCAACCCCATCTGTGCAAGGCCGTTGGGGGCAAAAACTGTAAAGCACCTTCTCTTTCTGGGCCCAAGCCGCGCCCAGGAAAAGGTGCAGAGCGAGAAGTGTTACGAGGACGCTCCCGATGAAGCGAACGAAAGACTGCTTGCCCTTCACAGATGTTTCCTCCTTGCGCGTTAACTTCGGAAACCGGAGCACCGCGGAGGCCGCTCCGCAGCGCGGATTATACATCGGATCGAGGGCAGAGGCAGGCCCGTCCGAGCGACAGTGGGGCTACGCGGCGCTGATCGGTCAAACTTCAACAACCGCCCTACTGCCCAAATCTTTGTCAAGCCCCCTGAACGGCCCATTTTCCCTCAACCCGATGATTCGGCCGGAAATATAAATATGCAAATCATGTCTCACTTACCCCCTCCAATTTGCTATTCTTGAAATAGAGATTGAATCTCGAAATTAACAGGCGCGACCGGAAATCCGGGTCCCCACAGACAATCCAAGAACTCGATCATTGCACCGAAAACCGTTCTTCTGCCGAAACCTGTCAAGCCCCATAAACCGTCCATTTGCTTTTAACCCGCTGACTCAGGTGGAAATATAAATCTCGAAATTTGGCGGGTTTACCCCCTCCAAGTTGCTAGTCTGGAAATAGAAGGAAAAACAAGCAGGCGCGACCGGAAATCCGGCTCGCGCCTTTTTTATTGGAGCCAAATGAAGAAGAAATCACGCAGGCCACTCGAGCAGCCGCCGCAAGTCGCGCCCCTGGTGCGGGGACCGTTAGACGCCAAACAGAAAGGTGAGGTGGGCGAATTGGCGTTCCTGCATAAAGCAGCAAGCCTTGGGTTCGGCGTGGCCCAGCCCCACGGAGATAGCGAACTGTACGACTTCGTCCTTGACTCGGGCGAGCGCTTCTGGCGGGTACAGGTGAAGTCGATTTACCTCTTCTCTTCCCGCTACGGATACCGAACGCGAAGCATGCATAGCGGTAATACTCATTACACGGCTCAAGAAATTGATTTCCTGGTGGCCTATATTGTTCCGCGGAACCTTTGGTATGTAGTTCCGGTGGAGTGCGTGCCAGCCTCAGCTTGTGTTACCTTCTGCCCTTCGGGCCGCAGAAGAGGCACCAACCGGATGGAGGTGTTTCGTGAAGCCTGGCATCTCATGGCGCCAGGAGCCGACTTACCCCAGCCCCGACCGCTTCGCCGTGCTCGCTCGACAAATCTCCATCGCAAACATTTCGTCGAATAGAGCTGGGCCGGGCGTACGCCCACGCTTTGCGTTAGAATCTTTCCGCGTGCGAGTCTCAGGATTTCGGTTGGCATTGGTCGTCTCGTGTCTCTGTTTACCCTCGGCACTCGCCCAGACCGCGCGTAAGCCATCGCCCAAGGATCTTCCACCTTCCGCCTTCAAACTTATTTCCATCCAGACAACTGGGACGAAGCGCTACAAATCGGAAGAAGTGATCGCTGCGTCGGGCTTACAGCTTGGCCAAACGGTCAGCGAGGACGATTTCAAGAAGGCGGCGCGGGTGTTGGGAGAAACCGGTGCATTTGGCGATGTCCTCTACAGCTTTCAATACTCCGACGAGGGCGCCAAGCTCGAGTTGCAAGTCCAGGATGCCGAACGGTTCGTTCCCGCTCGATTCGAGAATCTGGTGTGGTTCTCCGATAAGGAACTGTTCGACCAGCTACACGCTCAAGTTCCGCTATTTCAAGGGCAGCTTCCCGAAGGCGGCGATCTCGCGGACCAGGTTTCGAATGCTCTGCAAGGCTTGCTGATCGCACGCAACCTGCAAGGCCGGGTCGACTATCTTCGAGCCGCTCACGAGGATGGCCCGATCGAAGCCTTCGTTTTCACCGTCACCGGGCCGCAGATTCATATTCGCAACATAGTCTTCGCTGGAGCTGGTGCGTCGGAAATACCGTTACTTGAAGCCGCAGGCCGTAAGCTGCAAGGGGCTGATTTCTCGCGCTCGATCCTGCGGGTTCAAGAGGACAAGGATTTCCTCCCGCTCTATCTCGAGCGAGGATATCTAAAGGCAGCGTTCGCAGATGCACAGGCCAAGGTTATTCAGGACGGTCCGCAGGAAACCACCGTGGACGTAACTTTCCCCGTAGAGCCCGGGCGCCAGTACAAACTGACTGCTCTCGATTTAGCAGGAAACAAATCACTCCCCACGGACCGTCTGCGGCCGCTGATCCATTTGAAAGTCGACCAGCCGGCAAATGCGGTCCAACTCGATGCCGACCTCGAAGCCATGAAAAAACTCTACGGCACGCGCGGGTACATGGCCGCGAGTATCCATGCGGAGCCGGAGATCGACGACGCGAAGTCCACCGTCAAATACGTGCTGCACATTCAGGAGGGCGACGTTTATTCCATGGGAGACCTGGAAATCCGGGGCCTCGACTCGCATTTGACGGACCGCCTACAGAATGACTGGAAGCTGCGCGGCGGCGATCCTTATGACTCCAGCTATCCCAAAACATTCCTGGATCAGGAGGACAAGGAGATTTCGCTGCTGGCAGATTGGAAGGCGAGTGTCCGCGAATCACTTAATTCCGAGGACAAGACGGTCGATGTAACCGTGCGTTTCGATGCCACGCCGAGGTAGCGCCGCGAAAACCTTGACCTAGATTGCTATCCCCGTTCAAATAGAATCATCTAACTCGGCAGCAGGAATAATCTGACTTGTAAGGAGATTAACGTTGATGAGATTTACGCGGAAATTCGCAGCCTCGCTGGGCGCCACTGCACTGGCGGCAGTCCTGATTCCCACTTCATTCGCGGCCAGTGCCCAGACCTTTACCGGGACGGTCAGCGACGCTATGTGCGGAGCGAAACACATGATGCAAGGCGACGACGCGGCCTGCCTCCGGGCCTGCGTGCAGAAGGGCTCGAAGTACGCCCTGGTTGTCGGCGACAAAGTGTACACCCTTGACGCCAAGGACAAAGCTACGCTGGACAAGCTCGACAAGTTGGCGGCCGCGAAGGCTACCGTAAAGGGCGAGGTCAACGGGGACACGATTGAAGTCAGCTCGGTCGCTGCCGCCAAGTAATTCTGAAATTCCAGCCAGGCGGAAATTCACGAGTTTCCGCCAAACTTTTTTTGCGGCAAGAACCAATTTTCATACTCCCTTTACAATTCGCTATGTTAGATTTGACCCTCACCTAAGCAGCGGAGGAACAACGAATTGGGAAAAGATATGGTCCCCAAGAAGATTTTCTTCACCAAGGGGGTCGGCAAACATCGTGAACGGCTTACGTCTTTTGAGCTGGCGCTGCGGGACGCCGGCATCGCCGCGCAGAATCTGGTTCGCGTTTCATCCATCTTTCCGCCACAATGCAAGCTGGTCCCGCGGTCTCAAGGGCTGAAGTATTTGAGTCCGGGCGAAGTCGTGTTTGCCGTGGTTGCCGAGAACTCCACTCGGGAGCCGCATCGCCTGCTTGCCGCCAGTATTGGCGTGGCGATTCCGGCTGACCGCAACACTTACGGTTACCTCAGCGAGCATCACTCCTTTGGTGAGACCGACGACGCGGCGGGCGAGTATGCGGAGGAGCTTGCGGCAGAAATGCTGGCCACAACTCTGAATGTGGAATTCGATCCGGATCGCTCTTGGGATGAGAAGAAAGAGATTTACCGGATTTCGAATAAGATCGTGCGGACTGCGAATATTACTCAGTCAGCAGTCGGGGATAAGCGCGGGCTGTGGAGTACGGTGATCGCCTCGGCTGTTTTGATTTTTGATTAGAAGCCATGTCACACGAACCGCAAGGTAAACTGCCACCTCAGGGGCTAAAGCCCTCTTCTTTATTGGCCTTAAGCGGCACGACTGAAAGTCGTGCCCTTCCCAAACCATTTATGAGGTAGCTTCTCGATATCGTCCTGTGCGGCCGATCTCTGCGCTACTTCCTTGCTGCGACTTTCTTTTTTGCGGACGTTTTGGCTTTGCCTAGCCGTTCCAGCACGGCTCCCACAATCAATGGCAGGCCCACCGTAGCGTCCAAAAATGCCTCGCCGAATTTCCCACCCTCAGCCGGGGGAACGAATTTCCCCCACGAAATAGCCTCGCTGTAAGGGCTTCCCGAGAGCCCGCCCCAGAACACGGGCTCCGGACAAATTCGCACACCATAGTGATAGCGCTTCAAAGGAACGTTTTCGCCCAAACGCCGGTGCCGCAGTTCACAGAAAGGCCCGAACTGCTGGGCCCAGTTGCGGGGAACGCCTCCGCCAATGGTGAAGATTCCAAGTCTGGTCTGCCGCAACAGCGTGGCCGCAAAATGCTCGAGGTCTTCGAAAGGGTCAAATCTCAGCTTGTGCCTGCCGGTCGACTCGCGCAAGCGATTGTTCAGCGCCACATCCAGACCCAACTCTGAATCCGTAAATGCCGGAACAAACACCGGCACACCTTGCTCATAAGCCGATTTCAGAATGCCTCGCTGCCCCTTCGCGCGTTTGGCCAGATGGGCTCCGATGGCATGGTTCAGCTTGTACGAGCAAACCACCTCGCTGTGATCCCAACCTTCGAGGATCTGCGACATCACTTCTTCCACGTCGTCCAGGTTCTGCTCAGGTTCGAGCGTGTCGTAGACCCGGTTGTAGCCCTGTTCATACAATTCAGTGTCGGAAACGTCGGGGTTGTAGCGGAAGTGCGCCCGCCCCGTGGCCTCCACCAGGCCGTGCGCCATCAGCGCACCAGTGGAGACAATTGCATTCACGATTCCACGGTCGATCAGGTCTGCGATGATCAGGCTCTGCTTGGCCACGGTCATGGCGCCGGCGAGGGTCATCACCACGAAACAGTCCGTGTCGCGAGCCATGGCTTCGAGGACGTCCGCTGCCTCGCCCACCTGGCGGCCAGTGAACGCAGTCTTTCCCATCGCCCGAACCAGGTCGCCAACCGACCGCACAGAGCTCAGATCCAGCGACTCCAGCGGAATCAGCCGGTCTTCAATTGGATTATGGAGCTTGCGGTCAATTCCCACGCCATCATGATTGCCATGCTTCAAGGTTCCACCCCCCAAATTACGTCGAAGCACTACTCTACTAGAACGCAACGAACTCCTGCTAGCACGCGATCGTGGAAAACCGAGAACCGGGAACTGACAAACAAGAACTGGTATTCTATTCGTCCCGAAAGGAGTCTTCGCTTTGCCGCCTGAGAAATTCCGCGTCGGACTGGTGCAGATGTCAATGACGTCCGACCCAGACAAGAATCTGCAACATGCCATCGAGCGCGTCCGCGAGGCCGCATCGCAAGGGGCGCAGATCGTCTGCCTGCCAGAGCTTTTTCATACGCAATATTTCTGCCAGCGGGAAGATGCGGCTCTCTTCGATCTTGCGGAGCCAATCCCTGGGCCGACCTCGACGAAGCTTTCGGAAGCGGCCAAGCGACTTGGGATTGTCCTCATCGCGTCGCTCTTCGAGAAACGCGCCGCCGGGGTCTACCACAATACCGCCGCCATGTTCGACGCCGATGGCACGCTGCGCGGGCTGTATCGCAAGATGCACATCCCCGACGACCCGCTCTATTATGAAAAATATTATTTCACCCCGGGCGATCTGGGATTTCGCGCTTTTGACACCAACGTAGGCCGCGTGGGCACGCTGGTGTGCTGGGATCAGTGGTATCCCGAGGGCGCTCGGCTTACGGCTTTGCAGGGCGCGCACGTGCTTTTTTATCCAACCGCAATCGGCTGGCATCCCGCTGAGAAGGCCGAGTTCGGAGTGGCTCAACACGACGCCTGGCGCACGATTCAACGGGCGCATGCCATCGCTAACGGCGTGTACGTGGGAGTGGTCAACCGAGTAGGCTTCGAGACCGGAGACGTTCGTGGCAAATCTGCTCCCGGAGCTGGACTGGAATTCTGGGGTGGGTCATTCTTATGTGACCCGTTCGGCCGAGTGATCGCCGAAGCTTCGCATGACAAAGAAGAGATACTCGTGGGCGAGGTCGATCTGAAGGCACTGGAAGACATCCGCCGGAACTGGCCGTTCCTGCGCGATCGGAGAATCGACAGCTACGCCCCGATCACAAGCCGGCTGATCGATTGACTCAAGTGAGCGAGCACGCCATTGACCCGTCCGAGATCTGCAGATCGCCAGCCCTGGTGGAGCAGGCACTGAACGTGTCGATGAAAACTACTCTTTCGCCCCGCTGGGGCTCGCGTACTTTCGATTCTTTCGCACGGCTTACGCCGTGGACTGCATTCTTACGCCGCTTTGCGGTGAAATGATCAGGCTTTAGCCCCCCATGCCAGCTAGATCTTCCATTTCTGGAGCGAAACCTGCTGACCACGGCCTTCGCATGCCCGCCGAATGGGAGGAGCACGATGCTACCTGGCTGGCCTGGCCGCACTATCACGACGACTGGCCCGGGAAGTTTGAACCCATCCCGTGGGTGTACGCGGAAATCATCCGCCACCTGGCTCGGCACGAGCGCGTCGAATTGATCGTCAATGATGCGGCGTCCGAGAAAGGCGCACGAAAAATCCTCGACCGTGGCAATGCGCTGAGCGACAACGTTCACTTCCACCGTTGGCCCACGAATCGCGTCTGGACTCGCGATTCCGGGTGCACGTTTGTGACAACGCCGAGCTTCGTTCGGCCGGACAGCCGGGGGCGGCTATCCCGACGTGGTTCTAGACGGGATGAGATTGCCGCGGTCAAGTGGCGCTTCAATGCCTGGGCGAAATACTCCAACTACCAGGACGATGACAAAATCGGAAGGCTGATGGCGAAGGCCGCCAACGCCCGCGAACTTCGCCCGCTCTCGAGCAAGAACCACGTGGTCCTCGAAGGCGGCTCGATCGATGTCAACGGTTGCGGCACATTGCTGACCACGGAAGAGTGCTTGCTGAGCAAGGTTCAGCAGCGCAATCCGAAGATGAAAGCCAAAGACTACGAAAAAGTCTTCGCCGAGTATCTGGGAATCAAGAACGTGATCTGGCTCGGCTCTGGGATCGCGGGCGACGACACCCACGGGCACGTGGACGATATCACTCGCTTCGTGTCCCCCGACACCGTTGTAACTGCAATCGAGACCAATCCCGATGATCCCAACTACGAACCGCTGCGCGAGAATATCCGCCGCCTGCGCGCCTCCTCCGATCAGGACGGGAAGCCCATCGCGATCATCGAACTTCCAATGCCCGCGCCAGTGATCTTCGAAGGGCGGCGCCTGCCCGCCAGCTATGGCAACTTCTATATCGCCAACGGAGTGGTCTTGGTCCCGGTATTCAACGATCCCAACGACCGCTTCGCTCTGGACATTCTGGCCGACCTCTTCCCCGACCGCGAGGTGATCGGCATTTATTCTGGAGATCTGATCTGGGGATTCGGAGCGATGCACTGCATGACGCAGCAGCAGCCAGGAAGTTCGCTTCTAGCCGCTAGCTCCTAGCTGTTACCTTGAAACCTCGGTAGACGGGATCGGATGTGCGCCTTTGTGAAAATTGGCAAGCCAGAAGCTAGAAGCCAACAGCTCACTTCCGATACTGCGTCGGCTGCGGACCCTTCTCCAGCATTTCGCGATTCCAAATGGCGCCTTCGCGCGTGTAGCTCGCGAGTTCGAAATCCTGAGTCAACTCCAGCGCATCCACGGGACAGGCGTCCTCGCAGAGTCCACAAAACATGCAGCGGCTGAGGTCGTAGGTAAAGTTGGTCAGTTCCTTACGGCGAGTGTGCTCGTTGCGAGCGCTGGTAACCACGATCAAATTCTCCGGACATGCCAGCGCGCACAAATCGCAGGCAATGCACATGGTCTCGTTAGTATCGGGATTCACATTCAGCCGCGGGGCCCCGCGATAGCGCTCGGCCACCTGCGGACGTTCTAATGGATATTGTTCGGTATAAATCTCCCTTGGATCCTGATAGCGAAAGGTGACCTTCAGGCCCTGAAGTAAGTCCAACAGAAAAACTTTGCGCAGCAGCTTGGGAATCCCCATAACGAAGTAAGCATACCATCAACTGCAAAATCGCAGAAGGCTGGCCACCACCGTTAGACCGAACTTCCGACGAGATTTCTTTGCAAGGTCTCGCCATCCAGTTCCTTCTCCCAACGCGCCACAACCAGAGTGGCAACCCCGTTGCCGATCATGTTGACGGTTGCGCGGAACATGCTCATGAAGCGGTCGATGCCAAGAATCAAAGCCATGCCAGCCACAGGAATGGTGGGAATGACGGATAATGTCCCCACGAGCGCAATAAATGCTGCGCCTTGTACTCCGCTCGCTCCCTTCGAGGTCAGGACTGCGACCGAGAAGATGGTCAGTTGTTGCAGCAGCGTCAGATGAGTGTTCGTGGCTTGAGCGACAAACAGCGCGGCCATGGTCATGTAGATACTGGTGCCATCGGTATTGAAGGCGTAACCCGTTGGTACGACCAGTCCGACCAGAGACTTCGAGCAACCGAGCTTTTCGAGCTTCTCCATCAGCGTGGGAAGCGCCGGCTCCGACGAACTGATAGCCAGCACCAGCAGAATTTCTTCCTTGATATAAAGCAGAAACTTGACGATACCGAACCCGGCGATGCGAGCAATCGCGCCCAACACCAGAAATACGAACAGAATGGAAGTCAAATAAAACGTGCCAATCAGTTTCACCAACGGCCCGAGCGCCTCGATTCCATATTTCCCGACGGTGAAGGCCATGGCTCCGAAGGCGCCGATGGGAGCAAAGCGCATCAGAATATTGACCACGCCGAACACTGCATGGGTCAACGCGTCGAACACATCGACCAGGGGTTTAGAGCGCGGACCCACGGCGGATAACGCAAAGCCAAACAGGAGCGCGACTAGCAGGACCTCAAGGATATCCCCCTTGGCGAAAGCGTCGACGACCGTTGTGGGGATAATGTGCATGAGAAAATCGGTCACGCTCTGGGTCTTTGCCTGGCCCGCATAGTCGGCTACGGCCTTGGCATCCAGGGTGGCCAGGTTCACGTTGAAACCGCTGCCGGGGCGCACCACGTTGCCCACGACCAGACCCATCAATAATGCCGCCGTAGAGACGATCTCAAAGTACAGGAGCGCCCTCCCCCCGACGCGGCCGACCTTCTTCATGTCCTGCATGCCGGCGATTCCGGTGACCACCGTGCAAAAGATAATCAGCGTGATGATCATGGAGATCAGCTTGATGAAGCCGTCGCCGAGCGGTTTCATGGCGATGGCTCTCACCGGGCTGAAATAGCCAAATCCAATCGCGACTCCCATGGCCAATAAAACTTGTACCCACAGGTTTGCGTAGAAAGGCTTCTTGCGCGGTTTCGGGGATGAAATGGCAGGAGCTTGGAGCGGCGTATGGGAAACTTCCATCGTCAGATCCTTACCTTTCACAAGGGTGCGAACGGCATGTGCAAATCGAAGTTGCTTTAACTCTTTGACGGTCTGGATTTCCAGGGGTGCGCACTAGCCGTGGAATGAGGACCTGTAAATAACGACAATCGGATCAACGTTAGCCCGTCGTTGATAGCGTTAGGGCTACGCTGCCTGTAAATGCAGGCGCAGGCGTCCACGCCGGTGCGGCTACCGCTACAATGGCGCTTACGCGTGGCAACGAAGGCTCCAGACTGATGATCAACGACCAGCAACTGACGAATCCCTCCGACGAATTCTGGATGGAAGAAGCCCTTCGCGCCGCACAGCGCGCATTGGAAGCGGGCGAAGTCCCCGTGGGCGCCGTCATCGTAAACGCGGGAGAGGTCGTGGGTCGCGGTTGGAATCGCAACATCGCTGACTCCGACCCCACAGCCCACGCGGAAGTCGTCGCCCTTCGCCAAGCCGGTGTAAACCTCGGTAACCACCGCCTGGGGGACTGCGAGCTCTTTGTTACAATTGAGCCGTGCCCCATGTGCGCAGGCGCTTTGGTGCATGCGCGGTTAAAACGCGTGGTGTACGGCGCGGACGATCCGAAGGCGGGCGCGATTCATTCGGTGATGGAGGTGCTGAACCACCCCAAGTCAAATCACCGAATCGAAGTGCGCGGAGGCGTCTTGGCGGGTCGCAGTGCCGAGTTGCTGCAGTCGTTCTTTAGAAGCCGTCGTGAGGAAGGCGAAGGACGCCCAAAATTGAATAGCTGTCCGCCGCGGAGAGGTGCGTGAGTGGTTGAAACGATCCGCCTCGAAAGCGGACATACCTTAACGGGTATCGGGGGTTCGAATCCCCCCCTCTCCGCCAGATACTTTTGTTATTCTGGCACTTACGAAGGCTCCTACCGCACACTCGTACCTGTGGAGGAGCCGTTGCGAAAAGTCAAAGTCAATCTCACCAAATACGTGGCCACCGAGGCCTGGCTGCGATACTGCCCCGCCGTCATTACCCAAAATGGTCGCATCAAGCAAGACATCGTGGTTGTGAACGGCAAGGAAGAACGCCATCCTGAGGGCGCGTATTACCTAGACTGGCGCACGAATGGCGTACGGGTCCGGCTATCGGTCGGCAAGAATGGTCAAGATGCGCTCACCCAGCGCGACCGAAAGACGTTCGAACTGAACGCGGCCAACCGTGGGGTGGTGCTGCAAAGCGAACAGAACAACAGTCCCACCGATCACTCACTGACAGCAGCGGTCGCAGATTTTCTCGACGACACGAAACTGACCAAGAAGCCGAAGACTGTGGCAGCGTACACAACCGCGCTCAACTACTTTCTGGAATCCTGCTCGACGCGTAGGGTTGAAGACATCGAACGCAAAGACTTACTGAAGTTCTCTGCGTTCCTGCGCGACGAAAAGGAACTGCATCCCCGCAGCGTTTAGAACAAGTTTGAAAACGTTATGTCATTCCTGAAGGCGCAAGGGGTTCGTGGGCTGGTGAAAAAAGCCCACTGGCCGCAGTACACGGAGGAGGAACCAGAGGTGTACGAGCAGGAGGAACTGGATACGCTGTTCGGGGCCTGTGACGCCGAAGAGCGTTTGTGGTTTGAGTTCTTCCTGATGAGTGGGATGCGCGAGCAGGAAGTGATGCACGTCTACTGGTCAGACGTCAATTTTAAGGCCGCGACCGTCAGCGTCACCCACAAGCCTGACTATGGGTGAACGCCGAAAGCGTATAAGGAACGCTCGATCCCCGTCCCTGAGAAGCTGGTGAGGAGTCTTCTAGTAGCAAAGGCCGCGAGAGAGAAGGATAAGACGTGTCCCCTCGTGTTTCCGACTGCTGGCCGTCGCCCCAAGTTGCTCTCAATTGGCACAGGATGATCCTACGCACATGTATTTCGACTAGCGCATACGGAATTATACCGTTTGCAACCATCGCGGACCGGCCACTGAATTGGGTCTTCCTGGCGGCGCTCCCGTTCATTCATGCAGTGACGCCAGCCAATCAAAATACGATGGTAGCGTTAGAAAGTTCTTTTGATGCTCAAGTTTTCACGGAAGTCTTCTTGCCGCAGATTCTCTGGGCAAGGCTCTTTCGCATGAGGGGTCTTAGTTTCGCGTTTGGCAGCAGCGGTGCGTAAGGAAACAAGCGACGACTTCACGCGTCGCGTGCATCAGGCTTCGCGCAATCGACTTGGTGGATCGACCAGATGATCTGGGAGGCTTCACTGACCCACCGCCTATGGCTCCGCTTCCGCTCGGGACGACGGACGTCCCCGAAATGCTGGAACTCACCGCTGCCAGCGAGCCAGGCCCGTTCTTGCCGCAAACAATCCAGATGGGAAGCTATTTCGGGATACGCGCGGGCGATGGGCGCTTGGTCGCAATCGCTGGCGAGCGATTACGATCCACTGCATTCGCGGAAATCAGCGCGGTGTGCACTCATCCCGAATTTCGCGGCCACGGATATGCGCGGGACCTGACGACCTTTCTCGCAGCTCAGATTCGGGCGGCGGGATTGTTGATAGACGACTTTTGCGCCATTCTCTGGCTTGAGTTGAAGAAAAGGAGTCGGCTTGTGGATTTGGTGAAATTGGCGAGAATTGCGTTTTCACCATCCTCGGAAAAGGCCTAGCTGAGTTTGAAGTGGCTCTTACGAATCCTTAATTTCTTAATGCGGTACTCCAAGGTCGAAGGTGATACTCGGAGCCTCGCCGCGGCCCCGTTCGGGCCAGCCACTCGCCCTCGACTTCCCGCCAGTGCGTCCTCAATGATCTGCCGTTCACGACTGGCGTCCTGATTGGCATCTGGGGACTCACTTTGTTGCGGCAAGCTGACTCGACGGGAATCCTTGGACAACCAGGCTGCATCCACGGAAAACACGCCACCAGTGCTCACAATGACCGACCTCTCAACAACATTTTGCAGTTCTCGAATATTGCCCGGCCATGGATAGGACCGAAATAGTTCGACCGTTCGCTTATCGATTTTTTTAAAGTGCTTGCCCATCTTTTGGGCAAATCGCTGGACAAAGTATTCCAGAAGCATCAGAAGGTCGTCTTGCCGTTCGCGAAGCGGGGGAATCTGGATCGGGAATACGTTCAGCCTGTAGTAGAGGTCCGGGCGAAACGTCCCGTTTGCAACGGCGGCTTCCAGATCGCGATTAGTTGCCGCTAATACGCGGACATCGATTCTAACGGGTTGCGTGCCGCCGACGCGTTCGAATTCACGTTCTTGCAACACCCTCAGGAGGGCAACCTGAGTATCCAGCGGCAGTTCGCCGACTTCGTCGAGGAAAATAGTTCCTCCGTTCGCCAGTTCAAATCGGCCGAGGCGGCGCTGCAACGCCCCAGTGAACGCGCCCTTTTCGTGGCCAAAGAGTTCGGAAGAAATCAGAGATGGGGCAAGAGCTGCGCAGTTCACGCTCACGAAGGCGCGTTGCGACCGACGAGATCGCTTATGGATGGCGCGGGCGACCAGTTCCTTACCAGTTCCAGTTTCTCCAATAACAAGAACGCTTGAATCGGTGGGAGCAACTTTCATTAGCCGAGAAAGCACTCCCTGCAACGCCGACGAGGTGCCGACGATCTCTTCGAACATGAATGCTTGGTCGATCTGCTCCCTGAGCACCACGTTTTCGTCGTGCAGTTGATCTCTCAGACGCTTGATTTCTTCAAACGCCTTTTCCAGGTCGGCTCGCGCGCGGTGGTGTTCGGTGACGTCAATTGAGGCCCCGACAAATTCCACGACGTCGCCGCGTTCGTCCAGGATGGGATGGCCGATACTGCGGGTGTTCTTGATCGTTCCATCTGGAAGGACAATTCGAAAATGTGCCTCAAAATCAGTTTTTCTAAGCAAAGCCTCCGCGTAAGCTTGTTCGACCTCGGGCCGATCTTCGGGATGGTGCCTCTCGAGAAAGAAATCAACCGACGATGCGTCATCTTCAGGTTTAATACCGAACATTACAAGCCCTTCCGCGGAGACTGCCACCTTCCCTGATAAAATCTCGTGTTTCCAACTGCAGGTCCGGGTTAGCCGTTGGGCCTCGAGCAACTCTGCTTCGCGGTGGCGCAGCTCCTCTTCCGCTTGCTTTGCTGCGGTCACGTCGGTTACGGCGCCCACAAATTCGAGACTCTCAGCCGAAGTCTTCAACGCACGAGCTACAACGTGGAGGTGTTTGACCGAACCGTTCGTCATCAATAAGCGATACTCGACGTCAAAATCTTCCCTCTTGCTCGACACTCGATCGATAATTTGCTGTACGCGATCCCGGTCGTCGGGATGAATTCGCTGCAGGATCCATTCCAGCGTGGGCTTGATTACTCGATCGTGTTCGAAGATTTTGTAGGTCTCCTCTGACCAGTAGATTTCTCCGCTGAGAACGCTCCAGCCGAAGCTGCCGGTGAGGCTGAGGGTCTGTCCCTGGGCCAGGAAAGCTTCGCTGCGCTGCAGATCAGAATAGAGGCTGGCATTCTCAAGTGAAATGGCGGCTTGCGAAGCCAGCAACTCCAGCACCGCGATCCGGGTCGAATTGAAGACGTGGGGAGTTAGATTATTTTCGACGTACAGCACACCGATGAGTCTGGCTTGGTTAATCAAAGGCAAGCAGAGAACTGAACGGGCGCGATGCTGACGGATGTACGTATCCGCGGAAAACGAGTTCTGAGCTGAGGCATCGTCGAGAATCACGCCCTCCCGGGTGCGCACGACATAATTTACGATTGACTCTGGCAGCGCGGCCGCAGCCGCGGACACATCCCGCAGGCGCACGATGACAGTGTCGCCGCTGATAGTGGCTTCCGCCTCTATCCGTTGCTCAACACCTCGCGGAAGAATCAACAAACCTCGTTCAGCACCCGCGTGTTCAATCGCTGTGCGCATCAGTGTGTCGATCAGTTTCTCCAGGACGATCTCGCCCGAAACTGCTTGCGAGACTTTGATAACGGTAGCGAGATCCAGGTGTTCGACTGGCGCCCCGATCGTGCTCGTCGGCTCTTTCTCCCTCAGGTGCGGATATAACTGATCGAGTTGCCGCACCTTGCCATCGGCGCCCCAACGGAGGTAGCCGTACCGGGCATCCTGCAGATATGCATGCGCGATCTTCTCGAAACCACGTGCCGCATAGAAGTGCGCGGCGAGTTCGTTGGCGATCGCCTCATTGTGGACAAAGCCGTTTTCGTGCGCCGACCGGATGGCTTGTTCGTAAAGGTGCTCGGCCTCGAGCTCGCGGCCTTGGATGCGTGCTATCTCCGCCCTGACCAGCGTGGCGCGGTTATCGAAATTCTCAGGGCAGTTCCGCGCCCAAATGTCGAGCTGGTCCTGGTGAGCTTTTAGAGACTCGGAATGCCGCCGTTTTTCAGCGGGAGGCGCGGAATCCCAAGATGCCGCGTGCGAAAGCGCGCCATAGAAACAAAACTCTGCTGCTTCGAAATGCTGGGAAAAGGGATCGCCGCCCAGCGGTTGAGCTTTCGATAAGGCATCCGCAGCTGCCCCATAGTCGCCCGCAAGATAACGCGCCTGCATCTTTCGAATCCAGTGCCAGGTGGCGGCGATCACCAGCATAGGGTTGCCGGATAAGTGGTGCTCCATCCGAAGCTCATCAACATGCACATCGTCGAGGTAGCCGAATTGGGGCGTCAAGCCGCGGAGCGTGCGAATCAGTGCTAGCTTCGTCGTCATGGTGTCAATGACGAGGCTGAAGCGCAGCTGGCGGGTGGCCTGGAGATAGCGTTCAGCTTCCACCTCCAGCTCGTCCAGCCGAGCTCCCGATGCGAGGCCTAGCGAGGTCAAGTGAGTCTGGCAATGGGCCACAAACAGCAGATCGCCTGTTTCTTGAGCCAGATCGAGAGCCCGCTGTATCATCGAGGACGCAGCCTGGATGGGATGAGTCCATGGCAAGACATGGTAGCCGGCGACGCAGTAGACCTTGCCGCGAAAACGCGCGAGATCCTCTCGCTCCACGATCGCGACACCCAGATGGCCGAAGCGGAAGCCGTCTCGGTATTGGCCGAAGCGAGGACCGATCGTCATGCTCAACTGGGCGAACGCCAGGGGTGATGCATCGCAGTAACCATGCTCCAGGCTGAGGTTCGCCATGCGAAGAACGGCGAGGTCATGGATCTTCCTCTCGGTAAACAACGCGGCCGGGAGAATGGCCAACAAGACCTCCATGAGCGCGAGTAAATCCGCGTCCCTCATCGACGCCAGATCGACGAGAGTCTCGATCGGACGCTCTCCGACGCGCTTCCGGAGTTCATCGTATTCCGCGCGAACCTCCTCTTCACTGGGATGAGCCGCCCATTCGATTCCAAATGTTCGGAGCTGCTCCACTCCGACTTCGACTGCGCGATCGAGGCGGTCCGTGGTGTAAAGTGCTATCCGCAGGCAGGCCACGGCGGCGAGATCTGTCCACCCGATGGCTCTCAGTCGCAATCTTGACAGACGCTCGTCGGCGGCGAGAAACTCACCGGTCAGGAACTCGCATTCCGCCCGGTGCAGAGCCAAAGGAAACCTGAGGCCATAGTGCGTCTCCCAGTCTTGCTCGGAGAGCAACGCTTCTCCCGCGGCCAAATGGACCAGTGCCGATTTGTAAGCGGTGCTCGCCCGTGCGCGGCGAGCCGCGATCAGATTCAACTCGGCGATTTGCAACCGCTCTGCGTCGGACGTGACGAGCGGCACGCCGCGATTGAACTGGTTCACGATCTCAAAGATTCTTTCCTCCAGCTTCTCGGGAGGCGTCGCGGCAGTTATCAACCTCCCTAGCCGGAGGTGGGCATTTGCTCGCGAATCTTGTGGGATCAAAGAATAAGCTGCTTCCTGCACCCGATCATGGAGAAAGCAGTAGGCGTCACCCGAGCGGAAAACTAATCCAGTCCTGGTAGCTTCCCAAAACTGGGCGTGCATTTCGTCGCTCGACTGCTGGGAAACCATTTCGAGAAGGGCGAACTCCGCGCGGTTACCAAGGCAGGCGAGTAGCCGCAGTGCCTGCTGCGTTTCAATCGGCAGCCGTTTCAGTTTACCGACCATGAGGTCGGCCACATTGTCCGTATAACCTTTGGAGCGAATGGTATTCAGGTCCCAGGGCCATTGCCCTTCGCCGTAATCAAATGTGAGTAAACCCTCCTCGACAAGCGCAGAAATGAACTGAATAACGAAAAACGGATTGCCGGCCGTCTTTTCGTGGATCAACTCTGCCAGCGGAGCGGCACGCTCGGGTTCGGGGTGAAAAGAATCCGTGATTAAGACGGCCACGTCTGTACGAGTTAGTGGAGCAAGAACGATCTCTTGCACAGGCGCGCCGGCCCTGCGCATCGCATCCAGCTTGCGCGTCAGCGGATGGGAAGAATCGACTTCGTTGTCGCGATAGGCGCCGATCAACATCAAATGCGGCACATCGGACTGCGTCAGAAGGTCCTCGATCAAGTCGAGAGTTGCCGAATCGAGCCATTGCAGATCGTCGAGGAACAAAGCAAGCGGGTGCTCAGGTCTTGCGAACACGCCGATGAATCGCCGAAAGACGAACTGGAATCGGCGTTGTGCGTCTTGCAGTGGAAGGTCGGGAACCGCCGGGGGTTCTCCGATGATCAGTTGCAATTCAGGAACAAGGTTGACAATCAGCTTTGCGTTCGGACCGAGCGCATCTTGAAGCGCATCGCGCCATTTGCCCAGCTCAGTCTCATTTTTCGTCAAAAGCGGACGCAAAAGTGTCCGAAACGCTTGTGCCAAAGTGGCATACGGGATGTCGCGCTTGTACTGGTCGAATTTACCCGATGCGAACAGGCCGCGCGGCGGAACCAGCCGTTTATGAAGCTCATTGACGACGGACGACTTGCCGATGCCGGAATATCCGGAAACAAGAACCAACTCCGGTCTGGCGCCTGCTACAACACGGTCGAAGGCAGCAACCAAGGTTTCGATTTCGGATTCTCGCCCGTATAGTTTCTCTGGAATCAGCAGCCGGTCGGACGTGTCGTGTTCGCCCAGCGCGAATTCGTCGATGCGGCGCTGAGTTTCCCATTCAGCAAGGCAGCGCCGAAGATCGCCCTCAGCGCCAACCGCTGTCTGGTAGCGCTCCTCAGCAGTTTTGGCGAGTAGCTTCATGATGATTGCAGAGACCGAGCCCGGGACATTCTTCAACCGCTCGCTGGGCGGCACCGGCTGTCTGGCGATGTGGCAGTGCACCCATTCCATCGGATCGGAAGCCGTGAAGGGAAGCCTACCGGTCAGCATTTCGTAAAGCGTGACACCGAAGGCGTAAAGGTCGCTCCGCGAATCGATCGAGCGATTCATTCGCCCGGTCTGTTCTGGCGCCATGTAAGGAAGAGTTCCGGCGATGAACTCGGGAGGTTCGGGCCACTGGTGCTCACGCGGAAGGCGCGAAGCGATACCAAAGCCCATGAGCCAGACCTCGCCGGTCGCCGAGTTAACGAGAACATTGGGTAGCTTGATATCTTTGTGGATCAGACCCAGCTTGTGTAGCCGGCCGATTGCGGTTGCGAGACCAACGGCGAAGCGCAAAAACTGCGTCATTTCCATCGGGCCTTGAATGAGTCGATCGAGAGGTTCACCGCCAGGGTTCTCGAGCACGAGCATCGTCTGCCCATTGAACTGGGAGAGAGCGAAGGGCCGAGCCGCCCATGAAAGGTCCAGCTCAGCCCTTAACGAGTATTCGTGCTCCATCCTGTTGAGGCTTTCCGCTGCGGGGCGTGTTGAAACAGGCGCTAGCAGGAGAACAGAGGGTGCGTCTACCTGGTTCCGGTGCTGGCCCCGGTATAGGATGAACTCCTCATCCTTTCGGAGGGGTTCGAGCACGTATTCTGAAAGTTCCAGGATAATTGTTCCCACTTTCAGGTGCTTCATTGATGTTGAGAGAGTGACCGCTATCAAAACAAGTTGGTCCGGAAGTCGATCCGTTTGGTAACAATTCTCCCGGCTTGAACTTCCATTCAAGCCCCCAGCTGCCGGAGATCCCTCGCACCTAGAGCCATCGTGCCAAATGGGCCTTCGTGGTTCTCGTTTTAGCATATTCCCCCGCCGCCCCGGAACGCAAAATCGCGCCGTTAGATTTCAATTGCTTACCTCTGACTCCACCCTGTCAACACACTTTCAGTCAGTTTCGGACACAGTTGAGAATCGGACGGTTGGGAATCAGCGGGAATGGAAGGGTCGAGGTTGGGCTGGCGCATTGGGCCGGATGGGAACTCACACGACTCCAGCCAACGGGAACGACGAAAATCACCCTCGGGAACCTTTATTGAACCTTTATGATCGAACCCACCCAAGTGCCGCACTGGCCGGTGCCGAGCCGAGGCAGAGTTCCCTTCGTAGCAATCAGGTAGTAATTAATATAGAGATGAAAATGAAGCCCAAGGTCGGCGAGTGAAGGATGTCTGCTCACTCATGCACACTCCAATAGTCCTTCGCACTCTTCCTCTCAGTCTTTACTTCGGACTGGTTCACACAAATCAGTTTCATGTTCTTGGAACACTCACCGCAGAGCCAGAAGTGTTCCAGCCGCTTGCTGCTTGTCTTCGGAGACAAAACGAACTGATAAATCTTGCCCTCGCGCAAGTAGTGGAGTTCCCGCCTACAGTCAGGATTGGCGCAGTGGCTGACCATGACATTCCCTGTTCCCCGTTTAGTTACGCAAGTTGAATCACCACCATTTCGAAGGTATAGCTAGTGTTTCCAAGCCTGCCTGCACGTGAATAGATTTGGCCTTCCCGCGCGCAAGGGGTCTGATTGCGTGATCGGGTCCAGCGCCAGAATTCAGGTCACCGACCTGGACGACATGCAAACTCATCTTTGAGAACAGGTCTACGTGGGGGCTCCTTTTTTCATTGGTGTATCCTCCAATATTCATCTGTCTTTTCGCTGTCACGCTCTTCTTCGTGACGATCCTTCCCACGACGATCGAGCCGCGCAAACCAGGAGATCAGGCCCAGCCGCTTGGCTACAAACGTCAGGACGACGAGCGACAGAAAGGCGATCAAGCAAGCTACAGGGTGGTGGGTTAGCGTCTGTATCATCGGAGCGAACTCGTCGACTCGCGCAAAAATTAACCGACTGCTGGTATCGATATCTCCTGTTTCGACTTCACTGAACCACCAGGCCGGTCTTTCCTACTTGCCTGCACGTGGATAGATTTGGCTTTAGACGCCAAGATCGTTTAGTCCCGGATGATCATCCGGGCGGCCCAATGCTCAGTAGTACTTGCGCTCCGTCTCCTTGATTCGCAGCTCACACTAAGCGCTATGGCTTAAAGAATCCGAGAAGCTCTCGCACAACGGCCTCGGGCTGGTCCTCGGGGACGTAGTGGCTACTGGAGTTGACCTTTACGACACGTACGTCTGAAGCCTGTGTCGGAAGAAGCTCGCGCAGATAAGCGTAATTACGTTCGCCGGCCAAGGCTAGAACTGGAGTTGCTATCTGGCCGTAGTATTTGGCGTCAATGATGTCCTGCCCAAACGTCTGATACCAGCCGTTTCCAGCGCGGATCGCATCCGGATGCGAGTACGCGGCGGCGTAGATCGCACGATCACGCTCCGAGATCGCAACGGGATTTCGCAGTTGAGAATCGAAGAGCCAGTCGATCAGTAACCTGGACTTCCCAGCCAGCAGTTGTTGCGGAAGATCCGGCAGTTGATTGAAAGCGAACCACCAGAGATAGACCGGATGGGTTGATTTCCCGGTTCCGCGGACCGCATATCCAGGTGGCGGGAGCAGCGACAGGGTGTAGAGACTCTCTTCGGGATGCGCAACGTCGATCAGGCAGATTTTGAGCGTCGCATCTGGATAGTTAGCAGCGAAGCTATAGGCGACCATTGCTCCGATATCGTGTCCCGCGATGTTGACCTGCTTGTACCCGAGCGCTTGGGTCAGCTCGTGAATATCCTTGGCCATATTCTTTTTGTCGTAGCCCAATCCCGGTTTGGCAGAACCTCCCATTCCGCGAAGATCAACCGCGATCACGCGGTGGCGCTTCGCCAATTCCGGCATGATCTTATGGAACTCCCACCAAGTCTGAGGCCAGCCCGGCAGCAGGAGCACGGGCGTGCCTTTGCCACCCTCGACATAGTGGATGCGGGTGCCGTTCACTTCCCCACAGCCGTTCCTGAAATCACCGGGAAGTGAGGCGGCCAGCGGTGCATCCGAAGTATCTGCCATGTTTTGTGATACGCGTTCTGTACCTGCAAAGACTAGAAAGGCCTCGGACGTTATACTTTCCGCTAATTTCAATTCGACCTCCTTCTACATTACGGAATGCCTCATTCTCCGTCCGCTTCGAGTTCTCCCGGTTCTAACCAGACCAGGCCGATACTTCTATGGGCGTCCAATGATGTCCACATGCGGTGGTAAGCCCATCGAAATGCTCATCGGGAGTGGTGCAACCGAGTGACCAATAGGATTTCGCTGAAAGCAGGGCTTGAAAGAGAACTTGGAGTGACGGAAATGTCGGGAAGTCTCGGATTACCTTCGACCTTGGCATACCCATTAAGAAACGAAGGATTCGTAAAAGCCGCTTCAAACTCAGCTGGGCCTTTTCCCATCACTGGTGAAATCGCAATTTTCGCTAATTTCACCAAATTCACAGGCAGCTTTCCTTCTTCTCTTCCGTCCTTTCAACCTGTTGCGAATGGCCCGCGTCATGCATCGTGAGTTGCTGAGAGAGACGTTACGCACCGTCTCGAAATCCAATGGAGATTTGCCATGGAACGAATAACGAGAGATAACTCAGCGGTATGCCTGATTGACCATCAGGTCGGTCTATTGACTGGAGTCCGTGATATCGCGATCAGCGAATTGAAACACAACGTGGTCGGTCTCGCCAAGGCGGCAAGAATTCTCGGAATACCAACTATCGCGTCTACCACAGCCAAAGATGTTTTCTGGGGACCGACGTTCCCAGAACTCCTCGCAGTACTGGATACAAACAAATATCCAATTATTGATCGAATGACGATGAACGCATGGGATGACCCGAACTTCGTCAAGGCGGTTGAAGCGACAGGCCGCAAGCATCTCATTTTTGCGGGCGTTACTCTTCAAGTCTGCGCGGCGCTTCCTGCTTACTCGGCCTTGGCCGCTGGCTACAAGACTTATGTGGCGGTCGATGCGTCAGGAGTGTTCAACGCGCCCAACCGCCAGCTCGGGACCGCCAGAATTCAACAGGCCGGGGTAATCCCAGTCGACTATTACTCGATCATCTGCGAGATCATGACAACCAACGCTGATCCACTCGCCAACGACGTATATGCGGCGCTTGATCTGGACTTCGCCACCCTGCTGGGACGAATTACTGACGCAATAACGAGCAGGCCGAAAAGCAACTTGTCTCGTTCGGCGTCACGGTGAGGCGCATCCTGCAGGCCGGCGCGCACGCTACGTTCTGAGGGAGCCGGGGAGCGGGCAACTGCCCTCGGCCCGCCGGTGGGCTCAGCGATAAGCGTCCCTAAGGCGACAGGAAACTGGTTCTCAAGCTCGTGGAGGTCGGCGAACTTCGCCGTGTTCAGATCCTTGTATCTCGGATGTCAGAGAGGGTGTGATCAACATGCTCACTAGCATGCAGGATGTTCCGCCTGCGCCGCCGGACACGCGAATCGCATACAGTCGTGGCGAATTTCAGTTCGGCGAGCTGCGCGTGCCGTCGGGGAGCGGCCCGCATCCAGTGGCCATCGTGATCCATGGCGGCTACTGGCGCGCGCGTTACGACTTGGCGGAAGTCGAACATCTGTGCGAAGCGGTAACCCGGCAGGGACTGGCGACGTGGAGCCTGGAATACCGGCGCATTGGAAATCCAGGTGGAGGATGGCCGGGGACGCTCGACGATGTGCGAACGGGCGCGAAGCATTTGGAAAAGATCGCGGCGGAGCGATCACTCGATCTGAAACGCGTGGTGGCGATAGGGCACTCCGCGGGAGGACACCTGGTGCTTTGGCTGGCGAAACAGAACGCGGTTGCGCTGAGGGGCCTTGTGGCGCTCGCTCCTGTGGCGGATTTGCGCCGTGCGTGGGAGCTGAAGCTGAGCAACACGGTGGTGGCGGATTTGTTGGGCGGATCGCCGCAGGACTTGCCGGACCGCTATCGGTCCGCGTCGCCGATAGAACTGGTGCCGCTGGGTATCGCGCAACGCGTTCTGCACGGGGACAACGACGACGTAGTGCCGTTGGAAATCAGCCGCCGGTATGTCGCCGCGCAAAAAAGCGGAGACGATTCGAAATTGATCGAAGTAGCGGGCGCAGGACACTTTGAGCTGATCGACCCGCGATCGAGCGCATGGCCGGCGGTCAAAGAGGCGGTGCTCGAACTAGGAAGTAAAACGCCATGACACATGAACGTCCGTCAAGAGGAGCCAAGCAGCCAATGAATACGAAGAACTATACGAAGACCCGATTCTCCGCGAGCCACGCAGCACTCGTCTTGATCGACCAGCAGTCGGGAGTCATGCAGCTAAGCATGACTATTCACCGGCTGAGTTGCGCAACAACGTGATCGGGCTCGCGAAGCTCGGAAAGGTCTTCAAGCTACCTACAGTCCTGACCACGAGCTCTGATCAAGGTCCAAACGGCCCGATTATCCCAGAGTTGCTGAGCATGTTCCCCGGTGCGCCGCTGATTTCGTCGAACCACTGGAACCATCAGCGCGTGGGACTATCCGGAGTTCGTGGCCGCGATCGAGAAGACGGGTCGCAAGAACCTAATCATGGCGGGCGTCACAATTGACGTATGCCTCGCCTTCGCCGCCATGCAAGCCGTCGACGCGGGCTACAGCGGTACGGCGTGGTCGATGCTTCCGGCGCGCTTGATGTGACAACCCGCGAGCTAGCCATCGCCAGAATGCAAGATCATGGGGTCACACCCATCAACTGGACTACGGTTGCGGTCGAGCTGCAGCGGGACTGGAGCTTGCCTACCGGGCAGGACTTGGGGCGGGTCTTCCACGACCACTATCACACCTATGGCCTTTTGATGGACAGTTTCGAGTCCAAGACCGCAAAGGCGGTGCAGAAGGCGTCCTAGCTCCTTCGCACTCTGTTTCAGACGATCGACTGAGCCCGATCTCACTCTCGAGATCGGGCGCTCTGGGACCACAGCCATGAGCGCGACAACAAGCCGTCTCACGCATCGACCTCTGTCTCTAAGCGTCTGCAAACGCGATTCCGGCTTACGAAAAAGTTCTCACTCAGCAACGAATAACGAAACCAACCCTCGTGCTTTGAATGCGCATAATAAAGATGGTGAAATTCGATGCGAAAAAGTCCGAAGATCTGCTGCGACTTCGGAATCGCAAACTAGTGTACTCAGCTTGCTCTTGGTTGTAGCTCTCCTGCTCCCTGCTTCTTTCGGGCAGGCAAATAACTCGTATCAGGCGACGGCGGGTGAATTCAGGCGTCCGGTGTATCTACCGCTTGATAGAAGCGAGGAGGATTGGAGTCTTCTGAAGGACCCAGAATTGCGCACAGATCCTTGGGATCAACTTAAGTACATTGCTTTGCCTAACGCTCCAGGTTGGTACCTTACGCTGGCTGGAGAAGAACGCTCCTTTTATGAGCACTATCGCAATTACAACTGGGGTGTCGGCCCGCAAGACGGCAATGGATACTATCTCAATCGTTTTCTTGGCAGCGCTGATTTTCACCTGGGCTCCTCAACACGCTTCTTCTTCGAGCTAAAGAGCGGCCTTGAATTCGGACGGACTGGTGGCCCGAGGCCCGTTCAAGACGAGGACAGGCTGGATATAAATCAGCTATTCATAGAATTCCACCCGCCGTCACACCGCGATCGTCCACTCGCAAGCCTCAAGATTGGACGACAAGATCTTCAGTACGGCGAAGGAACCTTGTTGGATGTACGCGATCTGAATGTGCGTCAATCGTTCGACGGAATCAAACTGATCTTGAGGCCTAAGGGCTGGCAGGTGGATCTGTTCGCTATGCGCCCATCGTTAAGCAATCCGGGGCTCTTCGACGATTATCCGGATCATACGCAGACGCTTTGGGGTGTTTACGGCATAACTTCGAAGCACCTGCCCCGATTCATTCGCCAGTTGGATGCTTATTACTTGGAGCTTGATCGCAAATTCGCTCGATTTGCTCAGGGCAGCGGAAGAGATCAACGGCATACCGTGGGGTCTCTGATACACGGAGGGAAGGGCAATTTCTCTTACGTGGGGGAAGGCGATCTTCAATTTGGCAAATTCGGCAGAGGCAACATTCTCGTGTGGAAATATGACCAAACTCTCTCTTACTCATTCTCCCATCTCAAATTTCGACCGGTTCCAAGTTTGCTCTTCGCAATTTCAAGCGGAGATAAGAATCCCGCTAATCCCGATCTTCAGACTTTCTATCCATTGTTCCCAAAGGGTCTTTATTACGGCGTCATCGATGACAGCGGTTCTCTGAACGCCATAGTTTTGCACGAAGAAATCGCTTTGCAGATTTCAAAGAAAGTCTCGATAGCCCCAGACAATTTCTTCTTTTGGCGGCAGCGTACGACTGACGGACTGTACTCTCACCCTGGAGTTCTGTTACGAAGCGGCCTGGCTTCTCAAAAGAAATACGTCGGAGCCCTGCAGGACATTGCGATTACTTGGACAGTTGATCACCACACGACAGTTCAGTTGCTGGGCGCGTACTACGAAGCCGGAGCCTTTCTGCGAGCAACTTCTCCGCCGGGAAGGAACACGGCGTATGTATCTGGAAAAGTGATTTACAGGTTCTGACAGTTCTCGCGGCGAATCGCACGTGATCCCTGGGCGGGGCCCGTTCTAACGTGCGACACATTCTCAGGTTGTGAAGAACTCTACCAATCCGAGAGGCCGTCGGAATACAGTTTCCCTCTCTCTTTGCTCTCACTGGCAGTTAACTCCTGCGACAGCACCCTCGGTGACATGCTGATTTTCAAACTTGTATTCGCTGACATTAAGGATTCGCAACAGTTCCTTCAAACTCAGCTAGAGCCTTTTGCGGGGACTGGTGAAATCGCAGTTTTCACCAATTTCACTAAATCCACAGGCAGCTTTCCACCCATTTTTTCTGTCCTTTCAATCTCTTGCGGATGGCCCGCCTTTTGCACCTTGGGGTACCGAGAGACGTTACGTACCGTCTCAAAACCGACAACTCATTAATGTTGTCGGATCTCAAAACAGGAGTTAACTAACATGCTCACTAGCATCCTTGGCGCACGACTAAGCTGGCACTTTGCCAACGGCTGGGTCTTCGAACCTGCGATCGTCGGGCCCGACATTGTCGACTACACCCTGAAAGAGGGGCCACACGCTGGACGGCATGCCATCCAGCACTTCTACTTCCAGCGGGTAGCTCCGGGAGTCGAGACCACGGTCTGGTACGAGGAGAGTGGCGCGCTCGTCCATATTACCTGGTATTTAGAGACACAAACGACGCACCGCTTCGCTGCTCTTCCTGCTTGGCTGGCCGAAGACATGACCGTATATCGGGGCGACAACCAAGACCCCGCGTTTCTCGAGAAAATCAAAAAGCTTATTTCGCAGCGGCAGGACTGGCCCCGGCACATCCTGAACGATGAGGGCTATTTCAAGGTGATCTGATCATCCCATGCCGGAATGCCTGGCAAGTCGATCGCTAGCTTTTGTGACTACATCTTCCATCGGCAGAGTAACACGCATAGGGAGGAAGGTATGAAGGATCAAAAGAAAATCCGTCTGGGATTGATCGGTGTTGGCAATTGGGCCTTGTTCGCACATGTCCGGGTGCTGAGGCTCCTACCGGAGTACGAGATCGTAGCTATCTACAGCCAACGCAAGGAAGCGGCGAAGGCGGCCGCTACGGAGTATGGAATTCCTCACGTAGCCGAGAGTTTGGACGCGTTAGTGAGGGACCCATTGGTCGACCAGGTCCTGGTGCTGACCACCTCTCAGCAACATGAGGAGGGTATCCGCGCAGCCATCACTGCAGGCAAGGACGTTTACTGCGAGTGGCCGCTTACGCCGACTGCGGCCAAATCTGCCGAGTTGGCGAGGCTCGCAGATGCTGCCGGAGTGAAAACCCAGATTGGCCTGCAGCGACCGTTTGCACCGGCATTTCGGTACGTGCGTGATCTTGTCGCGCAGGGTTATGTAGGCAAGGTTCGTTCTGCTCGGATGCACGTGAGTGTGAATACGTTCGGCGAGATCCGTTCGAATGCCGTCCGTTGGAGTTTGCCGATCGAGAACTTCATGAGCGTCGTAGCGATCTTCGGCGGACACTTCTTTCCAGTACTCTTCTCAGTGGTGGGAAAGCCGTCGAGTTTCTCGGCGCTCACCGCTAATCAGTTTCCAGAGGTCACCATTAAGGAGACGGGAGAAAAGATCCAGACGACATCGCCAGACGAACTGTTGATGCATGGAACTCTTGCGGATGGTGGTTTGTTTTCGATTCATATCGAGGGCGGCAAGCTGAGCGGTTCCGGCGTACAGATCGATATCACGGGCGATGCAGGTGATCTCAAGATCACCAACACCTCAGCATTTGGTGGTGTCGATGAAGACTTCATTGTCACTGGGGCACAGGGGGATAGCAAGCCCTTGGAGCATCTCCCAATCCCTGCGAAGTACGAGTGGTTCCCACGGTCCGGCCTACAGACAGGCGTAGCGGAACTCGGCGACTTGTATGTGGCGTTGAGCAGAGATCTGGCCAGTGGAACACAATCCGTTCCGACATTCCACGATGCGGTCTGGCAGCAGCGGCTCTTCGAGAAGATTCAAGATTCGTCCGAAACAGGTAAACGCATCAACTTGTGACTTGACCGGTGGTGTCTCCAGTCTGGCGACAACACGGGGACACACTTATCGACGCTAACCGGTGAGCACGATTCTCAAGGGCATCGCAGCTCTGAGAATCACTGTTGCAACGGCTTGCACTATGGTAGGAGCCTCGGTCACTCCAACCTTTACTTCGAGATATTTCATCATGTCTCGCCTAGGAGATTGCGAAATGGAAAATATGAAAGCAGTACAAGTCCACAACTATGGCGGGCCGGAAGTGCTCCACTTTGAAGACTCACCACGCCCGAGACCGGGATCTGGTGAATTGTTGATACGAGTCCATGCTGCCTCGGTGAACGCCATCGATTGGAAAGCGCGAGCAGGCTACATGAAGGATGTCTTTCCGCTTCCCCTGCCTTACATTCCTGGCTGGGATGTTTCCGGTATCGTCGAAGCAATAGGTCCCGGAGTGACCCAATTCAAGAAAGGCGACCAAGTCTATGCTGTCCCGGATGGCGCCCGCAGTGGCAAAGGCACTTATGCGGAATATGTCGTGGTCAAGGAAACGGACGCCGCCCTGAAGCCCAAGTCAATTGACCACATCCATGCCGCTGCTATTCCTGTGGTGGCGCTGACGGCGTGGCAGGCGCTGTTCGAGCAAGCTGGATTAAGCAAGGGCCAGAAGGTTCTGATTCATGGCGCAGCCGGAGGCGTGGGCAGCATCGCGGTGCAACTCGCAAGATGGAAGGGAGCCCATGTGATCGGGACAGCGTCGGGGAGGAATCAAGCGCTTCTGCGCGGATTGGGAGTTGACGAACCGATCGATTACGAAAAGACTCGTTTCGAGAATGTTGTCCACGATGTGGACGTGGTGCTCGACACGCTGGGAGGCGATACCCAGAACCGCTCGTGGAAGGTGCTGAAAAAGGGCGGGATTCTGGTTTCGATTGTTGCTCCGCCGTCGGCAGAGGAAGCTGCCAATCATAGTGTGCGCTCGGCTTTCATGTCTGTGCACGCCAGTTCTGCACAGTTGTCTGAAATCGCAAAACTCGTCGATGCCGGGAAACTGAAACCAGTGGTCGAAACCGTGCTGCCGCTCTCCGACGCCCGACGCGCCCACGAACTCAACGAGACGGGGCACGCGCGAGGCAAGACGGTCCTGAAAGTCGGGTAACAGTGTGAACTGATTGCGGGTCGGCCGACCCGGAGAAACCGCATGAAACTCAACGCATCAGTTCGGAACTAAGAACTCTCGGTTCTTGACTCCGCGCCCGCGTGGCCTTGTTCCTAACTGAGTCCCACACGGGCGCGCCGTCCATATCGTGTCCGAATCGCTGCCCAAGTGCTCACCAATAAAAATCCGGCTACTCCAGTTGATCTCAGAGAAGATGAGCGACTGGATCGTAAAAGCCACTTCAAACTCAGCTAGGCCTTTTCCGAGGACTGGTGAAATCGCAAGTTTCGCCAATTTCACCAAATCCACAGGCAGCTTTCCGCCCTTCTCCTTCAGTCTTTTCAATCTCTTGCGGATGGTCCGCCTCTTGCACCTGGAGTTACTGCTTGAGTTACTGAAAGAGACGTTACGGACCGTCTCGAAATCGACGACTCAACTAGTTTTCGGATCCCAGAAAGGTGTGATCGACATGCTCACTAAAACTGAATATGCCACAGAAAATGGCAGAGAGGCTTCAATGAACTTCGAATCACGCAATCCGGCGACGGGTGAACTGCTTGGCACTTATCCGGAGCACGACAAAGCAGAGATCGAGGTGCGCTTGCAGCGCGCTTGGGACGGCTGGCGGCACTGGTCCCGCACCCCACTGCAGGAGCGAATCGCCTTCCTCACTCGGCTCGCCGAATTGCTGGAAGAGCGGGTCCAGACCTATGGCCGCCTAATCACCGCCGAGATGGGCAAGCCGCTGGCGGACTCCATTTTCGAGATCAAGAAATCCGCCTGGGCCGCCCGCCACCTCGCCGAGGCGGGGGAAGCTTATCTCAAGCCACAGCCCGTCGCAGGCCTACCGGCGCAGATCGTATATGAATCGATAGGGCCGATCTTCTCGGTTCAGCCGTGGAACGTACCCTTCTGGCAGGTGCTGCGTTTCTTCAACACCACGGCCCTTGTCGGCAATACTGCGCTCGTCAAGCACGCCGAAACGGTCCAAGGCTGCGCCGAAGCGCTGGAGACCCTGGTGCGCGACGCCGGGGGCCCCGAAGGACTTTACGTCAACCTTGCAATCCCGGTTGAGGCGTGTGCGGCCGTCATCGCCGATCCGCGGGTGCGGGCCGCCACCGTCACTGGCAGCGTCCGCGCCGGCCGCGCGGTCGCGGAGGAAGCGGCCCGAGCCGGCAAGAGGGTGGTGCTGGAACTCGGCGGTTCCGATCCATTCATCGTGCTGGAGGACGCCGACCTTGCGAAAGCCGTGCAGCTCGCCGTGACGTCACGCTACTTCAACAACAGTGAAGGTTGCATTTGCGCCAAGCGTTTCCTGGTAGCGGACTCTCTGTTTGACGACTTCACCAAGGCGTTTGTCGAACAATCCAAGACGCTTCCCATGGGCGATCCCATGAAGCAAGGCAACAAGATCGGCCCGCTGGCCACGGCCCGTGCCCGCCAGAACCTCCATCGCCAAGTGCTCGACGCGGTAAAGGCTGGAGCGCGCATTCTCACTGGCGGTGAGATCCCCGCCGGCCACGGCAATTTCTACCCGCCGACTGTGCTTGTGGGGCTGCCGCCCGAGGCGGCGATCGCCAAGGAAGAATTCTTTGGTCCCGTGGCCATGATTTTCCCCTTCAAGACCGAGGACGAGGCGATTCGCCTCGCCAATATCACTGACTTCGGTCTCAGTGCGGCGGTCTGGAGCCGTGACCTCGTCAGGGCCCGTCGCGTTGCCGGCGAGATCGAGTCTGGGATGGTCTTTATCAATGACTTCACCCGCTCTGATCCCCGCGCACCGTTCGGAGGCTTCAAGGCGTCGGGGTATGGGCGCGAACTTGGCGCTCCCGGCGCGGTGGAACTTACCAACCCAAAACTGATCTGGCAGGGTGCCTGAACAACGGCTCGCCCGAATACCAACTGACACGCTCGACGTCGACCCGGTGAAATGATCCGTCGTCGCGGGCCGAGAAGTGATGTCTTCGGAAAAGTCCGGAGGTAGATAAGAGAGAAATGAGCAGCTACGTCCGTATTCTTGGGATGGCTGGAAGTCTTCGTCGCGGCTCTTACAATCAGGCAGCGCTCCGCGCAGCCAAATTACTTGTCCCGGAGAATAGTGAGATCGACCTCTTTCAGCTTGATGGTATTCCGATGTTCAATGAGGATGACGAGAAGCGCCCACCCTCATCAGTGATGGAACTGAAGAGGCGCATTCGCCGCGCCGATGCCCTTCTGATCGTAACCCCCGAGTACAACTACTCCATCCCTGGAGTCTTGAAGAACGCGATCGATTGGGCCTGTCGGCCCTACGGGGACAGCGCCTGGTCTGGGAAAGCAGCGGCGATCATGGGTGCGTCTCCCAGCGCCATCGGAACCGCTCGGGCCCAATACCACCTGCGGCAGATCCTCGTAGCTCTCAATTTGTTCACCCTGAATCAGCCTGAGGTCGTTATCGCGGATGCTGCACACCGATTCGATGAGAACGGCAAGCTGATCCATGAGCCGACTAAACAATTGATCCGGGAGCTGCTAAAGAATTTGGTGGACTGGACCCGCCGAATTTCGCCCGCACTGGAAAGTACCTCAGCATCCAGCACAGAAACTGCGGGGCATCCGCTTAGCGGCGGCGCGCCCGCCTGATACCTGTCGGAGTGAGAGCTTGCTGTGTTCGGTCGTGTGAAGAGTAGCGTAGGTCGTTACAAGAGAGTCTCAACTGAGGAGGAACTTCGAATGAGCAAGAACACAACACAGATTAAAGCCGCCGTCGTGCGCGCGAAAGGCGGGCCTTTTAACGTCGAAACCCTAACTTTGGAAGGCCCGCGCCGAGACGAAGCTTTGGTCAAGGTCGTGGCCACTGGCTTGTGCCACACAGATATGGTTGCACGTGACAAGGGCTACCCCGTACCGCATCCAATCGTGCTTGGCCACGAAGGTGCAGGAATCGTCGAGAGCGTAGGAGCGGATGTTGTTAAAGTCGCGCCTGGCGATTCAGTGGTGCTCACATTCCTGACCTGCGGACGTTGTAAGCCTTGTCGCTTGGGAAGGATGGCACATTGCGAGAAGACGTTCCCGCTCTCCTTCGGTGGAGCACGGTTGGACGGCAGCACTGCTACAGTCGACGGCGATGACGAGAGAGTTCACGATCACTTTTTCGGGCAATCGTCGTTTGCGACATACGCTCTCGCCAATGAACGCAACGTGGTCAAGGTAAGTAGTGACGTACCTCTCGAACGCCTCGGTCCGCTCGGCTGCGGCATTCAGACCGGAGCCGGGGCCGTAATGAATGCGCTGAATGTGAGACCGGGTACAAGTTTCGCTTCCTTCGGCGCGGGCGCAGTTGGATGCTCAGCGATCATGGCAGCGCGGGTTGTTGGAGCAACAACCATCGTCGCCATAGACATCGTGCCCTCGCGTCTGGAAATGGCAAAGGAACTGGGCGCGACACATGTTATTAACAGTAAACAGACAGATCCGGTTGAGGCGATCCGAGATATTACTGGTGGTGGAGTCGATTATTCGCTCGAGGCCTCCGGCGACCCCAAAGCGTTGCATCAGGCGATCGAAGCACTGGGATCTCTTGGCACCTGCGGCATCGTCGGAGCAGAGCCACTAGGCACAGAGGTGAGCTTTGACGTGAACAACCTGATGTTACCTGGTAAGGGAATACGCGGCATTCTTGAGGGTGAGAGCATTCCCGACATTTTTATCCCGCAGCTCATCGAACTCAACGTGCAGGGGCGCTTCCCGTTCGAGAAACTGATGAAGTTTTACAGCCTCGATCAAATCAATCAAGCTGCGCAAGACAGTGAACAAGGGGGCACAATCAAACCCATCATTCGCTTTGGGTGAAGCCTTAGGTGCTTTCTCGATTGCGCCGAACCTCCGGCGCACATGAACATGGTAAAGAGAGAGGTTATGAACATACACAATTTTGATTTGGTGAAGAAGATGAAAATGAGAACAAAGAGTATTTCTGCACTCCTGCTGGCAATCATCATGATGGCGCCAGCCGCCGTAATTGGTACAACTGGCTATAACGACGCAATCAAAACTAACTTCTCTCAACCTATCTCGAATGTTCCGGGCAAGTCGCTCGTTGCGGTGGAAGTCTCATACCCACCGGGTGGCGCCTCGGCACCGCACCATCATACGGACTCGGCGTTCATCTATGCGTACGTCGTTTCGGGCCAGATCGCAAGCCAGGTAGAGGGTCAGCCCGAACACATCTACCGCGCGGGCGAGTGCTGGAATGAGACGCCAGGAGCACATCATTTGATCAGTCGCAACGCGAGCAATACTGAACCGGCGAAGCTGCTCGCTGTATTCGTCGTCGACACCGAACACAATGCCCTGACGACCCCTGATCACGCGGGAGGTTCGAGATGAGAGTTCTGCTGGCGGGGGCGACTGGGGCTATTGGACGCCCATTGATTCGCGGAATTGATGCGCATGCTCACTGAGATGAGCGCCGAGAACGAAACATCAACCTTCCAACTGGCGAGCGCATAGCAGAAATTCTGAAGGACTAAGCCTTCGCCAAAGGCTTCGAGCAGAGGACGGATGTTGAAGATTCAGAGGTCATCAAACGGAGAGGTGATCTTCAGGCTTGCCGGTCGTTTGAATGAAGAGCACGTTGCCGAGATGGAGGCGATTTTGAGGTCCGAAGCTGCTACTCGGGAGATGATTCTGAAAGACCTGACTTGGCAGATTGTGACGCAGTCAGGTTTCTTGAGAGGTGTGAAGCAGCCAGCATCAAGCTTAAGAATTGTCCAGCTTTCATCCGCGAGTGGAGCAGGAGAGAACGAGGGGCGAGGTAGCACTTAAGTAGTGCCTCGGGCGTGAGCGTCGAAAGCATAGCGGACAAACCAAAAGGAGTAATGAATGCTGGCGCAAACAAGGTGAGCTATTTAAAGGACCTGATCTGGAGAACTTCCAAAACATAAGTTTCTGTAACGGCGCTATGACACGTGGCGTATCTTATGCAACAAAAAGGAGAGCCTGCGATGAAAGCTCGTATCGACTACTCGAAGGTTCAGGAAGCGCTCCGCGGGATGTATCAGCTGGAGCATTACATACACAACTCAGGCCTGGAGGAATCGCTGGTCCACCTGGTGAAGATGCGCGCCTCGCAGATCAATGGGTGTGCGTATTGCCTCGATCTGCATTCGAAAGACGCCCGCGCTCTCGGCGAGACCGAGCAGAGACTCTACGTGCTGGACGCGTGGGAGGAGGCGCCGTTTTACTCCGAGCGTGAACGCGCGGCGCTCGCGCTTACTGACGCCGTCACCCGGATCACGGAGGGCCATGTGCCCGACGCGGTCTTCGAGCACGCACGAGCGCATTTCAACGAACAGGAGCTGATTGCGCTGGTGTTTACCCTGACCACCATCAACGCCTGGAACCGCCTGGCTATCACGATGCGCACTGAGGTGGGCAACTATAAACCGAAGGCGCGCCCGGTCTCGCAGACCGCTTAAAATCAGCGGTCAGGATCCGCTGAGTATTTTCTTGATAAGACTCGCGGCATCTCGATTCGAAACTGGCAAAATGAAGTTTTCTGGGGTGCTTGGGATGAGTGGGCTTACGTGTGTGACCCTATTGGCCAGCCTCCTAAAATCAGAATCCGGTTTCGGTCTTTTCGACGGATGGCGCGTTGATCCGCGAACAGGCGAAGAAATTCTCCGACAGGGTCAAGAGTGAAAAGCAGCTCGTTTGGGGCACAGGCTACCACTTCAATTTCTATGATGTTTTCCCTGAAATGATGCAGGCCGTGGATGCGGTGGTCCCTTTCATGCGGAAACATTTGGCGCCCCAAACGGTCTCGCGTACAAGCAAGAATCGCGCACGAACCGTTGTAGCGGCAATTCAGTAACTTTAACCTAGTGAGGCAGGCGAACCTGAAGAGCATCCGGTCACCGGTCGAAAACATTGTGCCTGTGGCCGGGTGTGTAATGTCCGGTACCGACTCGGGAGCGGAGAACCGTGAAAGTCACAGCGGCGAGACTCCTGATCCTTTTTCTCCTTACAGGGTTGTTTACGGCTGCGGCCGCCAACTCATGCCTTGCCCAGGTGCACCTACCGACGGTGAACCTGGGGACGCGGGTCGCTGCATTCTCGCCTATCAATAAGGTATGTACAATGTGGCTGAGATTAGGCATCACACGAATAATCCTCGGTATTCGTGGATGGATTGCGGAGTCCCCACGTCGATTCGAGGCCAATTGCCGTCTGTAGAGTTGCGCTCCGAGCCGTTTTTGAATGCCGCGCATTTTTCGGCGCGCTCCGCTGGGGAGGACAGAGAGTGGGTTTGCAAAGACTTGCGGGCGCTAACCACAGAGCAAAGTCGAGTCTTGCGCGCACCCTGCTGTCTCTTACCGTCTTTTACTGCTGCTCGACGGCTTCGATCTGGGCGCTCGACCCAGGGCGCCGAATCTCACAATATGCCCATACTGCATGGCGCGTCCAAGAGGGGTCTATCAACATTGGATCCAGCATGACCCAGACCACGGACGGTTATTTGTGGTTAGGAACACCTGAGGGTTTGCTGCGCTTCGACGGCATCAAGTTTGTGCCTTTTTCTATCCCCGGCTTTGACCTCGCAAAACTTACTTATACGTACCTTTTGGGCGCTCGCGACGGCAGTCTGTGGATTGGAACGAGGATCGGTCTCGGTAGGATGAAGGACGGCGAGTTCCGATGGTACTCGAACCCCGATCAGCGCAGTGGCATCAGCGTCATATTAGAAGACCATGAGGGAACAATTTGGGTGACGCGTTATCGCGTCCCATCAGACGAAGGTCCCTTATGTCGGGTCGAGGGAAGTGGGCTTCACTGTTACGGAAAGCCTGATGGAATTCCAGTGAGGTACGGCCTTGGCTTGACTGAAGACAGCCTTGGAAATCTGTGGTTTGGATCCAGTGTACTCTGCCGTTGGCGGCAGGGCTCCGTGAGCACCTACTTGAACGGGATAGCAAAGCATCATAACGCAGGATACGGCGTAATTGATGTTGCGGCCGGACGGTCAGAATCCATTTGGGCAGCAGTGGATGGAGTCGGACCTGATCTGGGTGTTCGCCATTACTCCAATGGGAAATGGGCGCCTTACGTCGTTCCCGGCTTCGATGGTACAAAGATCAGATCTCATGCACTGTTGGTTGATCGAGACAACTCAATCTGGATTGGAACGGAGAATGACGGACTCTACCGCGTCCACGACGGGGTGGCGGATCACTTTGGAAGCGCCGATGGGTTATCGGGCAATTCTGTTGTCCTCTTCTATGAAGACCACGAGCATGACCTTTGGGTAAAGACGGAGGGCGGACTCGACATGTTCCGGAGTACGCCCGTCGTCACCTACTCGATACGTGAAGGATTGTCTTCATCCGCGCTCTTTTCGGTCCTTGCACTGCATGACGGCTCAGTTTGGATTGGACACGAAGGTGGGGTCGACATTCTAAAGGGGGACCGGCTCTCACTGTTTTCTGCTGCTAGTGGGCTGCCAGGTCAGGATGTGGAGGCGCTGTTTCAAGACCATAGCGGTGTGCTTTGGCTCGGAATAGACAGCAGGCTGATGAGTTACGACCATGGCCGGTTCCATGAAATCAAGCGCTCTGACAGCCAGAGTTCACGCGGCGATGCTGTCGATGCCATCGCTGAGGATGCGAATCACAATATTTGGGCGTTGACTGTAGCTGGTCATCTCCTTAGAGTCACCCATCAAGTCGCGAAGGAAGTTACGGAGGTGACCAGCGATAAGCCACCAATAGGTTATCTTTTACCCGATCATGATGGGGGTATTTGGGTCGCCTCGAGAAATGGCAATCTGGCTCATTATCGCGACGGCAGTGTTAACACAACAGCACTGCACGGGCATGACAGTTCGTTCTCAGTTTTGGGTATGCTTCTTGATTCCGACGATTCGTTGTTGGTCTCAACAACCGAGGGCCTGTTTCGCTGGGACGGCAAAGTCTGGAGCGTGCTGAATCGTCGCAATGGCCTTCCCTGCGATGCGATTTTCTCCGCGGCCGAAGATAACGACGGAGCCTTGTGGCTCTATTCGCAATGTGGACTGGTAAAGCTGGGGCGTGCAGAGTTGAAAGAGTGGCGTACGCATAGCGATAGCGTCCTTAACGCTGAGGTGTTTGACAGATTCGATGGCGCGCGCCCCCATATGGCATCGCGTCCGGTTCAGCCGATTGTGTCAAAGGCATCGACCGGGCGGCTTTGGTTTATAAACCAGATCTCAATCCAAATGATTGATCCCAGCCAAACCTATCCCAATAAGGTTCCACCACCGGTGCACATAGAAAGTTTTATCGCGGACCATAAGGACTACGCTCTGGGCAAGCGGGTGCGGCTACCTCCCTTAACCCGCGATGTTGAGGTCGACTACAGCGGGTTGAGTGTAGCCGTACCCCAAAAAGTCCATTTCCGTTATGAACTGGAAGGCCGCGATACGGGGTGGCAGGAAGCGGGTACAAGGCGACAAGCCTTTTTTACGAATCTCCCTCCAGGGGATTATCGCTTCCGAGTCACCGCCGGCAACAACAACGGCGTATGGAATGACGCTGGAGCATTCCTGGAATTTTCCATCGTCCCGGCTTTCTACCAGACTGCGTGGTTCCGCGTTACATGCGTAGGTGTTGTTCTTCTAATACTCTGGGCGCTCTATCAACTCCGACTTCAACAATTGCATCGGCAATTCAACATCGGTCTGGAGGCACGGGTGAATGAGCGCACGCGCATCGCGCGAGACCTGCACGATACTCTGCTGCAGAGTCTGCATGGATTGATGTTTGAATTTCAGGCAGTGCGCAACATGTTCCACCGGCGCCCCGAAGAAGCACTCGAAGCTCTCGATGGTGCGATCATGGAAACCGAGCGGGCCATCACCGAGAGCCAAGTCGCCATCGAAGGCTTACGTGACACTAAGGTCGCGGAAAACGATCTCTCGCAGCTATTGAGGGCAATGGGGGAGGAACTAATGGAATCTCGGAGTGCAGACCACGATGCGCCCACCTTCGGCCTGACCGTTGAGGGGGAGCGACGAACATTGGTTCCGACCATCCAGGATGAAGTCTACCGCATTGCGCGGGAGGTCTTACGAAATGCTTTCCGCCATGCTCATGCGAGCCGGATCGAGGCAGAGATTCTATACGATGCACACCAGTTTCGATTGCGTGTACGGGACGATGGCAAGGGTATGGATCCGCAGGTTCTGGAGAAAGGTGGACGGGCCGGACACTGGGGGTTGCCAGGTGTTCGGGAACGAGCGCAGCACATGGGAGCAAAATTGGATCTTTGGGGCGAGGCGGGAAAAGGAACGGAAGTTCAATTATCCGTCGCCGCTGCCATCGCTTACGAAAAGACACCCGATCGCTCCAGATTCAGATTATTCCGATGGACGAGAAGTCATGACCAGCGATCCTAGCCTGATTCGAATCCTCACCGTGGACGACCACCCTCTTCTGCGCAAGGGGATCGCTGCACTGGTCAATGCTGAGAGTGACATGAAGCTGGTTGCAGAGGCTTCTGATGGCGAGGAAGCCATCGAGAAGTTTCGATCGCACCGCCCGGATGTGACCCTAATGGATCTGCAGATGCCAGGCTTGAATGGCATTGAAGCGATTAGTCGCATCCAGAGCGAATTCCCTGACGCACGGATCATCGTTTTGACGACATACACAGGCGATGTCCAAGTGGTGCGAGCTCTCAAGGCAGGCGCACGAGCGTACTTGTTGAAGAGACAGGTGCACAGAGAGCTCTTGGAGACTATCCGAGCTGTCCATGCGGGACAAAGACGCATACCTTCAGAGATTGCGGCGGAGCTAGTTGATCATCCCAGGGACGACTTGACCCCACGGGAAATCGATGTATTACGGCTAATCGCTAACGGAAACGCCAACAAGCAGATCGCCGATCAGCTCTCAATCGGTGAAGCCAGCGTAAAGAGCCATGTCGCCAACATACTCTCGAAACTTGGGGCTAGCGACCGAGCCCATGCCGTCACAATCGGGCTGAAGCGTGGAATTATCGAGCTAGAGATCCCCTGAAAGATTGAGGTGCGGACCTCCTTTTGGCGGTTTGGGAGGTGTTGCGAATGCCCTATGCTGGATCAGGGTCTTTCTTGCAACGCTTATTTTCCACATTCCCGAACGGTTGGCCGGGCATTGGCATTCTGCTCCAGCGTGTCTTAACTGCCACGACTTTGTTTTGTTACGGGATTGGACATTTAAGGGGTACGTCGCAATTTGCATCAATAGTTCCGCACATGTTCGCAGCAGTCGCCGGGATACTACTCCTCGTTGGCTTGTGGACGCCGATCGCTGGAACATTGGTAGCAATCGTTGAGCTATGGATTGTTTGTTCGCGCGCTGGCGGTCAAGGGATTCCAATCATGTTGGCCACCTTGGGTGCCACCCTGGCAATGATCGGACCTGGTGCCTGGTCCATTGATGCGCATCTCTTCGGCAGGAAACATTTCGAAATCCCGCAACGCCAAAGGATTTCTTATCACCCAAAAGGGGGAGCGTCGACCCCCCCTAAAGGGTAGCGTTGGTCTAGGCCAAATACCTATCCGAAGACCCTCGATCTACGGTTGTGCCCTAGTCGCAGGTCATTGCACACTCAGTTAAAGACCCGGCAGATTTCACTATCGTGGGGATCTCGGCAAATATAAAGCGGGTTCGGGAGCACTTAGTATGGGAATCCCAAATGTTGTTTTTCCGGACGCGCAAGGCTTCGTAAGAATGGGCTTTGCTCGGGCAAACCGTCACCAGGACTTTGAACGAATTATTGGTAACAGCCGGGCTCTCGTGGAGACCCTAGAGCTGGTCCGCCTGGTTGCGCCCACAGATTCTACGGTCCTGATCGAAGGCGAAACAGGGACGGGAAAAGAACTGATCGCGAGCGCCATTCACAATCTCAGCACCCGTCGCAGCCGTCCCTTCGTGAAGCTGAATTGCGCTGCCATTCCCTTCGAACTGTTGGAAAGCGAACTGTTTGGACACGAGAAGGGTGCCTTCACAGGCGCGATCGCGCAGAAAATCGGCCGATTCGAAACGGCCGATACCGGCACGCTTTTTCTGGACGAAATCGGAGATCTACCGCAGGCTCTGCAGCCTAAGCTGCTGCGCGTCCTGCAGGAGCAAGAGTTTGAGCGTCTGGGAAGCGGCCGCACGCACCGCATCAACGTCCGTCTGTTGGCGGCGACCCATCGCAATCTTACCCAGATGATCGCACGAAACGAATTCCGCAGTGACCTGTACTACCGTCTCAACGTATTTCCTGTTGCGCTGCCGCCACTGCGCGAGCGCCGGCAGGATATTGTGCCGTTGGTCGCGCATTTTGTCGAACTTTTTGCCCGGCGCATGGGGAAGCGGATCGAGCAGATATCGCAAACAACGATGAATGCGTTCATTGAGTACTCTTGGCCGGGCAATATTCGCGAACTGCAAAATGTTGTTGAGAGGTCGGTCATTGTGAGTTCGGATGGCGTGTTTTGCGCGGATGAAGCCTGGTTGTCCAGGGATTCCCGTCGAGTCAGCTTGCCGCAACGACCTAAGCCCGCAGACGCCGATGCGGGCGCCAGTGGTGAACGGCAGATCATTGAGGACGCACTGACGGGAAGTCGAGGGCGCGTGTCTGGCCCGAATGGCGCCGCGGCGAGGCTCCGAGTACCACCTTCAACCTTGGAGTACCGCGTTAAGAAATTAAGGATTCGTAAAAGCCACTTCAAACTCATTTAGGCCTCTTACGAGGACTGGTGAAATCGCAATTTTTGCGAATTTCACCAAATCCACAGGCAGCTTTCCGCCCTTCTTCTTCGGTCTTTTCAATCTCTTGCGGGTGGTCCGCCTCTTGCATCTGGAGTTGCTTGCTGCCTCGCCCACAGAGGTTCACACGATCTAGGAGAGGGTCATGGCAACGGTGATTGAGTTTTATGTACCGCAGAACCTTCGGATGCGTTCGTGCGTGCCGGTCAGCCCCAACCGGGAACGGTTATCGAGTTTTCTTTGCAGGCAAACAAGTCAGTCCCGCCTCGACCAGCTGGCGGGGTCCTCGGGTGGCTCCTGGCAGCGACGGAGAACCATACTGTAGCAAGTGAGTCGTCTTCACACCCGGGGGCCGCTTAGAGAGGAGGCACGTTACGTCGGCAATAACAATGTTCATTGAAGGAGACCGAGCAGTTCCCAACGGTGTACTTAGCGAGCGCGCTCAGGAACTGGACAGCGTCGTTTCCCGCTACCTACCAATGTTTTACAAGAGGGCTTTCCACTTCTTGGGCAACATGCCCGACGCGGAAGATGCCGTCCAGGATGCTCTCCTTTCCGCGTACAAGCATCTGGGCCAGTTTAGGGGGCAAGCACAACTTTCAACCTGGTTAACAACAATCGTCACCAACGCTGCTTTGATGAAATTACGTCGCCGCGATAGCTATTTGTCGCTTGACGAAGAGCAAGGGGCAGACGGTCTCACATTCTCGGAACGCTTACCTGATTCGAAGCCAAGTCCAGAGGAACTCTGCTCCGCAGCCGAAGCACGAGACCAGTTGGTCGAGGGCGTTAGGCAGCTCTCACCCAAGTTGCGTAGAACATTCCAGTTGCGTGATATCGACGGTTTGACGACGAAGGAGGCTGCGCTTGTTTTGGGTGTTCCCCACGGGACGGTGAAAGCGCGGCTCGCACGGGCGCGCGCCAAGCTTGCTCGAATCGAGAACCCGAAGCCTATCAGGCGGCGGTCCCAAACTGTGGGATCGCTTGCTGCTCTAAGCCCGGTACTTCAGGCAGAATAGTGATGCAGGTGCCGGCGTTTAAGCTTTCCTGGGCGAGGAACGGACTTACCATGGCTTGTTCAGCGAGGTAACGCGCGTCTGAACAATTTCTGGTCGAGACTCACGATGCGTGCGTCCGCAGCCGAGTATCGGAGTTTGCTTCTTCGAGCGCACGAAGTTCTTCGTGACGTTCCGCTCTACGACGTGTCGTTTGTGGATCTTCCTGGGGGCGGCAGTGGGCGAACTGTCGCGGACATTCGTGCGCTCGAGTCCGAGACGGCTCCGAGCCACGTCGCGACTTTCCTTTACGGCCTCCGATATTTTCTCGGCTGGGTATTCGGTTGGGATCGAGAACCGATGAGGCCGGAAGACTCATTTCTGGAACGCCTGTCGGAACGCGACCGACACGACTCCGAAATAGCGCCAGGGACTCTGGAGGGCCACTTTTGGGTCTTGTATCAATTCCCGGGCGAAGCACTTCGTGAAACCCGCAACAGGACTGTCCACGGCTTCATCTGCACTGCCCTGGTGAGCAGCCCGAACGGGTACCGTTTGTACTGGGGAGTCTATGTGCGCCGCGTGTCGTGGCTCACGCGACCGTATCTCGTCGCGATCGAACCATTTCGTCGCGTTCTGTATCCAGCCATGCTTCGCCGCATTCGTCGCGCGTGGCTTGTTGCTTACGCCGCATGAGCCCGATCGATACCCATTGATCGAACTCCAGCCTGGTATTCCGCCATCGCAGAGTGAAAAAGGGGCTGAATCCCGGGAGCGAACGATCACCGATGCCAGAGGTGATGTGAATGATGTAGGTGGAACAACGGCCGTTGCCGCCTAATGGCGCGAATACCGAACTAAGCAACCAGGAGCAGCTATCATCCTGAACGGGAGAATTGGATTGCATGAAGAAAATTGGGTTCCTCTCATTCGGTCATTGGACGCCTTCACCGCAGTCACGAGCGCAGTCGGCGGCCGACGCGCTCCTGCAGTCCATTGATCTCGCCGTGGAGGCAGAGCGAGTGGGAATGGACGGAGCCTACTTCCGGGTTCATCACTTCGCGCAGCAACTGGCATCACCGTTTCCACTACTCGCCGCGGTTGGCGGCAAGACGCGAAAGATTGAAATTGGCACTGCAGTGATCGACATGCGGTATGAGAACCCTCATTACATGGCGGAGGACGCTGGGGCGGCGGATCTAATCTCTGGCGGTCGGCTGCAGCTGGGAATCAGCCGTGGATCCCCCGAGCAGGTCATCGATGGCTGGCGCTATTTTGGCTACCGCCCAATTGAAGGAGAGGACGATGCAGATATGGGCCGGCGGCATGCTGAAGAATTTCTTGAGTTGCTGCGCGGCAAGGGCTTCGCTCAGGCTAACCCACGTCCAATGTTTCCCAATCCTCCGGGACTGCTACGTCTTGAACCATACTCTGCAGGATTGCGTGATCGAATCTGGTGGGGATCTGCCTCCAACGCGACTGCAGCATGGGCCGCGAAGCTGGGAATGAACCTGCAGAGCTCGACCCTCAAATTTGATGAGAGCGGTGAGCCGCTCCACATCCAACAAGCCGCCCAGATTCGCGCCTTTCGCGCAGCCTGGAAGGAAGCTGGTCACACGCGTAGTCCGCGCATTTCCGTTAGCCGCAGTATTTTTGCGTTGCTCGATGACCGCGACCGTGGCTATTTCGGACGAGGCTCTCAGGAAGAAGACAAAATCGGGTTCCTTGACGAAAACACACGGGCGATCTTCGGCCGCAGCTACGCTGCTGAGCCGGATCTTCTCATCGAGCAGCTCAGGAAAGACGAGGCGATCGCGGAGGCCGACACGCTATTGCTAACCATTCCAAATCAACTAGGTGTTTCCTACAATGCGCATGTCATTGAGGCAATTCTGACTACGGTCGCTCCAGCCCTTGGTTGGCGCTAAATCGTCGCCACAATCGTTGAGATAATAGATTGCTTTCGAGAACTCCGCCGCTTTTGAAGACCGTCACGCAGCGCGTTCCCCACAACCGATCAGCACGGATGCGCTTATAAGAATAAGAAGTTCGAGGACAGTTTATAAAAATCATCCGACATTGGTCGCAGCCCCGCAGATTCTCTGGCATGCCAGTGGCCGTGCATATTTGCGGATTGCGACGTGGTCGCCCAGACTCATGAGTATCAGCAGCAGATTTCTGTCACCACTCAGGGACACGGCGATATGCACGACCTCACCGAGCAAGTGACCGGTCGTGCATCAACCAAGAGAGCGAACACGCCAGTGCTCCTTTAGGGTTTGAGAAGCGCTTGCACGTAAGCGTTCCAAAAGGAATCGACGGAGAGGTTCGCTGCGCAAGCCGGGATGACGCGTACGACGTGGAGCGGCCGGCGAGAGACCAGCGTCTCCACCCACTCGGACGCTCCCGGGACCTTTCTCGCTTTGTGATTCTGAGCGCATCAAAGTGCCGAGGTTGAACTGCATAGACGACCTTTCGAGCCACTCTAAGGCAGCACACCCGCGTTGTGCCGCCACTGGGAACGGAGCTACTGTAATAACCAGTACGGAAACCAGCGTAGCCTTGATCTAAGGGTGAGAGAAGGGCTGATCCATGGCTGATTCAGCTACAGCAAGAAAGTTAACGCAGCCAAGTGCGTCGTTCGCGCGCCGCTATGGATTGGCTTTCGCTTCGGTCGCCGGCGCTCTGTTCCTGGATCTTCTGTTTCAGCACTTCAACCTGGCTCATCCGTTTGCTGCATTTGCACTGTCCGCAATCGCCATCACGTTTTGGTACGGCGGCACGAAGCCCGGTGTTGTGGCAGTTTTGCTTTCATCGCTGATCCGCGGTTTCATCTTCGAGGGTGAAACCAGCAGCCTCTCTCGCGTTCTTTATCAGCTCGTGTTCTTGACCTTGTAATACTCATGATCTGGGTAAACGGAGAAGGGAGGCTCCAGTGGTCGCGATTACGGACCGAACTATAAAGCTGACTGCAGCGAATGAGGACCTACTCAGGCAGAAAGAGCAGCTCGATGCATTGTTTGCGCTATCGCCCGACGCGGTAATCCTGACCGACAATGACTTTACCGGGTGAATCAGATGTACGGGGCGAGCACGCGAGCTCAGTCCTTGCTCACCAGTCAGACCACGTCATAACCGGTGGCACGCCGGAGTTGGTGCTCGTTTCCAGATATTCTGGTATCGGTAAGGCCTCCGTCGTCAATGAACTCCACAAACTGCTTGTGAAGCTCAGTATAGGAGAATAGCCACCAGTCCCCGATCCTTCGCCACAGGACGTGAGAGACTTTAAGGTATGGCCTTTTGGGGCATTTCGAGGTTGACCAGGCGGCCGGCATTCGCTGTTGTGGCGCGTTATGGACTGGCTGTTGCTTCGGTCGCGACGGCGCTCGGAACAACCCTCATTCTGAGGCACTACAATTTCCCGGCTCACTTCATCTCCCACTTCACCTTGATCGCAATCGCAATCACTTTTTGGTGCGCCGGGACAGGTCCAGGTCTGGTCGCTTACTTACTTTCTTCTTTGGGGGTGAGCATTTTGGCGAGGAACCGTTTCCTCTTGCCGACTTTCAATTTGGAACCTTTCCTTATCTTTTACGCGATCGCCAGCTTGTTGATGGGTTGGTTTAGCGCTTCACGGCGCCGTGCAGAACGATTTCTCATAGAAGCACGCAACAATCTGGAACTCCGGGTTGCAGAGCGAACCGGTGAACTCACAAGAGCCAACGAAGATTTGCGGAATACGCAGGCCGAGCTCTGGCGCCGAGAAGCGTACTTGTTGGGCGCTCAAACGCTCAGCCACACCGGGAGCTTCGGCTGGAGCGTTTCCACCGGCGAGATCCTGTGGTCGGAGGAAACCTATCGCATCTTTCAATACGACCGAACGATGACGCCGACCGTCGAACTTATTCTCCAACGGGTTCATCCGGAAGACGTGGCCTTCGTGAAACAAACAATTGAGCGCGCGGCGCAAGATAGAAAGGATTTTTGGCATGAATATCGCTTGGTGATGCCGGATGGTGCGGTCAAGCACGTCAATGTCGTGGTTCGCGCCTTAAGTGATGAATCGGGCAGCATCGAGTTTGTTGGAGCGGTAATGGACGTCACCGCAGCAAAGGAGTCCACAAGAGCTCTGGAAAAGGCCTTCGAGGAAATCAAGACCCTCAAGGATCAGCTCTACAAGGAGAACATTGCGCTGCGGGAAGAAATCGACAAGGTATCCATGTTCGAGGACATCGTCGGGACTTCTCCCGCACTGCAAGCAGTACTTTCTCGTGTATCCAAGGTCGCTCCCACCGACTCAACAGTTCTCGTCACAGGCGAAACCGGCACCGGAAAAGAACTGATTGCTCGCGCCATACACAAGCGGTCGCGACGTTCCGGCCAAGCGTTCATCAGCGTAAACTGTGCGTCGATTCCTTCCTCCTTGATCGCGTCGGAGTTGTTTGGCCACGAGAAAGGCGCCTTCACGGGCGCGGTGCAGCGTCGCCAGGGCCGCTTTGAAATGGCGCACTTGGGTACGATCTTTCTAGACGAGGTCGGCGAGCTTCCCGCAGAGACCCAGATTGCGTTGCTGCGAGTACTGCAGGAGCGGCAGTTCGAGCGAGTGGGAGGTAACCGAATTATTCCCACCGACGTTCGCGTCATCGCCGCGACCAACCATGATTTAACGGCCGCCATTGCCGCGGGAACGTTTCGATCCGACTTGTTTTACCGGCTTAACGTTTTCCCGATTGAGGTACCTCCTTTGCGCGAACGGAAGGAGGACATTCCGATGTTGGTCGAGTACTTCGTTAAGCGCTATGCAGAGAAGGCCGGGAAGCAAATTCGCAAAATTGACAACAAGACGCTGGAGCGGTGCCAGTCGTATCCTTGGCCGGGAAATATCCGTGAGCTGCAGAACATCGTTGAGCGTTCGGTGATCCTTAGCAGCGGCGACACTTTTTGGATCGAAAAGGCTTGGCTGGCCAGCCGGGAACCAGCCCGGCTAGAGTTGCCTGGTCCTTTGCCGGACACTCTCCAGAATCAGGAGAGAGAAATCATTGAAAGGGCTCTCTCTGAAAGTAAAGGGAAAGTTGCCGGCCCAGAAGGTGCGGCGGCGAAACTCGGAATTCCCCGCTCGACGCTGGACTGGAAAATCAAGCAGCTGAGGATCAAGAAACACAGGTTTATCTAGGAGTAGTAAATCCCTCTTGTGAATTCCCGAAAATCCGGCATTTCCCGAAGTCTTGTCATCCGACCGCGGACTCTAACCGTTTGTTTTCAATAGGCTTCATGTGGCCTCTGTATTGCATTTCTACTTACGTCAGGCCGGATGGTGGCAATGCAGAACATCGCAACGACAAAACGATGACCTTGAGAATCGAGAGATCAACGCGGCAGAGATTCACCGTGTTGACGCTGAGTGGGCGTATGGAGGCAACTCAGGCCCTGGAGCTGAAGGAGCTCTTTGATCGCGACTACCGAAACATCATTCTGGATTTGCGAGACTTGAGGCTTGCGGACCGCGACGCAGTGAGGTTTCTAAGGGGTTGCGAGGCGGATGGCATGAAGCTGGAGAACTGTCCGGCGTACGTCCGCGAGTGGATGGACAGAGAAAAAGACTGAGAGAAGGGCGAACCGGCACTGCTGTAGGGGCTCGGCAGCTCCAATTGTGCCAGGCAAGCTGAGTAAAGAGGGTATTTCAATGACAGCAACGATCAAGGCGGCAATTTCCCCTTTCGCGCAATCCGAGACCGAATTCGATTCAAATCCGATGCACTTCCTCAATGAAGACTTGGCGTCGGTGCCAGTTTCTGGCATCCCGGAAGACTTTCGCAGGCTATCGCGTTACTTGCCGGTGAGCGTGCAAGTGCCAAAATCAGCTATTCATGATAAGGCGACCCAGAAAAAGCCGGGACCCGATAAGTCCGTCACTGGTCTCATCGATACCAGCGATGTCTCCTCACCCATGGATGCAGCGAAGGCCCAGCTGAGAAATCCCAACGTCACAGACACGTTTGAGTTTGGGGGAGTAAGAGGATGTTTTTCAACCATGGAAATTCATCGCAATGGTCGGCCCGTTATTCTCACCTGTAAGGAATTCAAAACTCTCGTTTATCTGATCAAAAAACCGCGGAGAGTGATCTCACGGGACGAACTACTGAATGAAGTGTGGGGATACCAGAACTATCCTAGTACAAGGACTGTCGATAACCACATTTTGAAGTTGCGCAAAAAACTGGAAACCGAGCCTGCCCAACCCAAGCACTTTCGTACGGTCCATAGCTCTGGTTACAAGTTCCTGCCCTAAGTCGGAGGCAGAAATATCGAGCAATCGTGAGGTTCTATGCCCTTGTTTACCGTAACAATGAAGTCCAACAGGTCAACCAACGAGAAAGACCGCCTTTCCAGAGCCATCCACGCTGCAAGCATGGTTGCTGGATATCCAGAGGACGACCTTTTCCAACGTTTCCTCTCGTTGGGACCAAGTGACCTGAGGGTTGATCTGTACTATCCCGCACTGCCCAAGCCGCGTACCGACCAGATGTTGATGATTGAAGTGCTGGTATCTTCAGGGACTGACTCCGACAGAAAAAAAGGTCTGGTTGCAGCCCTGGTCGAAAAGCTTGGTGAAGCAGGCCTCGACCCAAACGACATAATGGTGTTCTTTTTGGAGACTGATCGTGCGAGCGGATCATTTGGCGGTGGCCGGTTCGCACCGCCTGTTGCCTTCGCCTGATCAATGACAAACTTCGCTTCTGCCGCTTCATCCAATAATGGCAGTCATGAAATGTCAGGTGCGACCGAGGAGAACGTATGACTGGAGGACAGTCCGCTGCAGATGTAATGGAGAGTGCACGGTCTCGAAGTAGGTCGGACTCCGCAAGGAGTCCTCACACCCGGAGGAGCAAGTGAAAGTTCTCGAAATTCAGTCGTCACCAAGAGGCGAATCTTCCGATTCGATCACGCTCACCAAGTCATTCATCGAGGCGTGTAAGTCCGACAATCCCTCGATCGTTGTGGATACGTTGAACGTGTGGCATGAACGGCTACCGGAGTTCGACTCCGAGGCAATTGGAGCGAAATACAAAGCAGTGAAACACGAAACGATGACTGAGGCGGAGTCCAAAGTTTGGAAGCGTATTCAATCGTTGATCCAACGATTTCAGAACGCCGATCGAATCGTCTTAGGAACTCCAATGTGGAACTTTGGCTTGCCTTACAAGCTCAAACAATTGATTGATCTCGTTGCGCAGCGAAACTATCTGTTTGCGTACGACGGAAAACAGTACGGCCCTCTCTTGCACGTGGAAAAGGCAATCGCCGTCTATACACGCGGTTCACGTTTTCTCGAGGGTACTCCCATACCGCCCTCGCGATTCGATCACCAGGCATCATATTTGGACTTTTGGTTGCGCCTTGTAGGTGTTCGAGATCTTCGGAGCGTGATCGTTGACAACGCCTGGAATCGAGATCGTCAGGAGTCAGAGGTGAGCCTGGCGAAGGGCAAAGCGACCCTGGACCAGCTGGTTAATTGGTTCTTAACTAGTAGCAGAGCTGTAGCAATGGAGTCCTAGGCCCGAGGCATCGATGGGATACACGCATCAACGACAAGCAACCCGATCGTGGACGACCCGACGCGACGAGAAGAAAAGGCGGATGCAATTAGTCTCTTCCTGGATGAGCGGTCCGCTGCTGCCGCGAGAAAGGCTGGTGAAGTCCCTGGAAGCACTCATTGCGCCAGCGGATCGGATCGTACTCGAAGGCGACAACCAGAAGCAAGCTGACTTCCTGTCACGCTCTTTGGCCAAGGTCGATCCCGAGAAAGTGCATAACCTGCATTTGATCATTTCCAGCATCAGCAGGCCCGAGCACCTCACTCTATTCGAGTTGGGAATCGCAAAAAAAGTCGACTTCGCGTTCGCGGGCCCTCAAAGCCTCCGGGTAGCGCAATTACTCGAGGACAGTGTCCTGGAGATCGGAGCCATTCACACATACGTTGAGCTCTATGCCCGCCTGCTTGTCGACCTCGCGCCGAACGTCGTGTTGGTCTGCGCAGAGCAGGCGGACAGTGAGGGTAACTTATACACCGGCCCCGGGACGGAGGACACCCCGGTAATCGTTGAGGCTGCCGCATTTCATGACGCCATTGTCATCGTGCAGGCAGACCGGATTGTTGAAAAGCTTCCACGGGTAGACATTCCGTCTTCGTGGGTAGATGTCGTCGTCGAGTCCGACCGCCCTTATGCACTAGAACCACTTTTCACTCGGGATCCCCGGCAAATCAATGATCTTCAGATTCTCATCGGCATGATGGTCATTCGTGGTATCTACGAGCGACACGAGGTCCGTTCGCTCAATCATGGCATCGGTTTCGATACAGCCGCGATCGAGCTATTGCTGCCAACCTATGGCGAGTCGCTGGGGCTGCGTGGAAAGATCTGCGAACACTGGGCGCTGAATCCCCATCCAACACTGATTCCCGCAATCGAGAGCGGCTGGGTAAAGACCGTCCACTGCTTCGGCAGTGAGGTTGGGATGGAGGATTACATTCGCGCTCGCTCCGATATTTTCTTCACCGGTCGTGACGGCAGTCTGCGTTCGAACCGTGTTCTCTGCCAGCTTGCAGGCCAGTACGCAGTCGATGCGTTCATTGGATCGACTCTGCAGCTCGATGGCGACGCAAACTCGTCGACCGTAACTTCGGGTCGACTCGCCGGTTTCGGAGGTGCGCCGAACATGGGCCATGATCCGCACGGCCGTCGGCATTCCAGCCCCGCGTGGCTGGATCTGAAGACAGATTTGAGCCCGACCACGAGAGGAAGAAAGCTGGTGGTTCAAACTGTGGAGACCTTCCAAAAGGGCGGAATACCCGCCTTTGTCGAGACTCTGGACGCAGTCGAGGTCGCTAAGAAGGCAGGCATGCCCATCGCACCCGTCATGATTTACGGCGACGATGTGAGTCATGTAGTGACCGAGGAGGGTATCGCATATCTGTACAAAGCAGAGGGCATTGAGGAGCGGCGCCGTGCACTTGCCGCAGTCGCCGGAGTGAGTCCCATCGGCCTACGTGCGAAACCCCAGGAGACTGCGGACCTTCGACAAAGAGGAATTGTTGCGTACCCAGAGGACATCGGAGTGCAGCGTCTCCAGGCCAAACGTTCGCTGCTCGCAGCGCGGAGCATGGAGGACCTGGTCGCCTGGTCTGGGGACCTGTATCAACCGCCTGCGAAGTTCAGGAGTTGGTAATGCGACAAGCCATTCTCACGACGCAAGTTGCCGAATTGGCCGCGCTCGAGCATCGATATCTCGCCTCACTGGCCAGGCAGTCCCTCGTCGCCGAAGCGCAGCTGACGCCGAAGCCTGGACTCGTCGACCGGCGCGGATCAGGATCACACACGGATTTGTCGTTGGAGATCGTAATTCGCTCGGCTACTGCAATTGAGCCGTTCTTCCTCCGCATGGCCGCAGCCTCTGCGTCGGCACGAGTCGATGCAGCACTCCGCGCGGTGCTCGCAGCAATTGGCAGAGAAGCTGAGACTGCCATGTTCAATGCCACAGGTGGAACGAATTCTCACAAAGGTGCGATCTGGATTCTGGGATTGCTGATTGCGGGCGCGAGCAGTAGTCAAGCCACGGCGCCCGCGCGCGTTGCAGAGGTCGCGGGCAGCATTGCCCGGATTCCAGACCCGGCGCGTTTGCAACTTGTCTCGCATGGAGACCTTGTGCAAGTTCGTTACGGAGCAACTGGCGCTCGCGGCGAGGCCTGCGCGGGTTTTCCTCACGTGATCGATGTTGGATTGCCCGCTCTGACTTCGGCCCGAAGCCGAGGTCTGTGCGAAGAAACGAGCCGGCTCACGGCTCTGCTGCAAATCATGGCTTTCCTGGAGGACACCTGCGTTCTTTACCGCGGGGGTTCGGAAGGGTTGGAGTTGGTGCGAAGCGGGGCGCGCGCCGTACTCGAAGCGGGAGGACCGGAAACCCCGCTGGGGAATACTGCATTGAATCAGCTTGATCGCGCATTGTTCGAACAGCGCCTTTCGCCAGGGGGAAGTGCGGATCTTGTCGCGGCCACGCTCTTTCTGGATGCGCTCGACGGGAGTAAAGGAACAGTGCGGGAAGACAACAGCCTGAACAGGGGAACAAATGGAACACATTGAGTTCGAATATCCGAATGCTCAACGACGCATTACCAACAGGGCGCACGTTGGCGTCGTTGGCTCCGGCGACATGGAAGTGCTCTTCGAGCCGTCTGAACGAGCAGGCGCACACGTTTCGATTGCGACCAGCGTGAACGGATTCCGGGGTGCCTGGCAAGCGGTCTTTGATCGATTCTTCTCGAAGTTCGACGGCTCTGTTCGCATCCAGGTCAATGACGCAGGCGCGACGCCAGGAAGCGTCTTGCTGCGCCTGGAACAAGCTGTGGAGGCGCTCGGACAATGATCGAGACTATCGAGATTAATGTTATTCCCGCTTTTGTCAATCGCGGCAGCTTCATCGAATTAAACGGGCGCGAGCGGGCGCAGGCGCTTTTCGATAAGGGTTCGTGGCGAGAATTGGTCGGGCCCTTCGATCGAATCGAATCTCCTTGGCTTCCCATGCAGGGGGTAGCGCCACAATTTGACGACGGCTGCGTTGTCATCAAGGGAAGGATCACTGGCAAGCCTGCAGTAGCCATCTCTCTGGAAGGCGCGTTTCAGGGCGGAAGCATCGGCGAAGTGTCGGGCGCAAAGATGGTTGCGGCATTGGACCTTGCGACGATCGATTCCAGGGATGGAAAGCCAACTGCCGCGATTCTTTTGCTCGAAACCGGCGGTGTGCGCTTGCAGGAGGCCAATCTGGGACTTGCGGCAATTGCTGAAGTGATCGCTTCCATTCTTGAACTTCGTCAGTATGCTCCAGTGATCACCGTGATTGCCGGCACGGTTGGCTGCTTCGGCGGAATGGCTCTGGCAGCTGGCGTTTCAAGCTACGTCGTGATGACGCGAGAGGCTCGTCTCGGTCTGAACGGTCCCGAAGTGATCGAACAGGAGTCTGGAAAGGATGAGTTCGATGCTTCCGACAGAGCTCTGATCTGGTCGATTCATGGCGGCGAGCAGCGTGTAGGCATGGGGTTGGCAGACGATCTTGTCGAAGACTCGGTCGACGGCATCGCTTCAGCTGTCCAACACTTTGTCACGGCGGGTAAGCCCACACAGCACCGTAGCGAACAAGTTGAACTCTATCGTCGGCGGATTGCAAGCCTTGATGCTTCCAGCCAGATCGACCCGTTGGCGCTTAGGGAGCAATGGAAGGGTTTCAACTCGAAAGGGAGAACGCGATGAGCGAGCATGTCGGATTACGTGGCAAGGCATGGTTTCAGGCATTGACAGGGCAAGACGAAGCAAGCAAGGAGGACCCTGCTTCGGTTCTCACCGCAGACGTAATCATCGGAGATGAACGTGCCTTATTTCTTTGTGTCATACCGAATCCAGGTAGCCGCTTCCCGTGCGTGCGAGATGGTCAAGTAGGCCTGGAAGAGGGTTACACGCTGGCGCACCGCGTCCGCGAAGCGTTGAATGCAGACAAAGATAAGCCGAAAAGCCAGAAGCGGCCCATCATCGCGATTATTGATGTGAAAAGTCAGGCGTATGGCCGCCGCGAAGAGACCGCTGGATTGTTTCTGGCGGCAGCAGCTTCATCGGATGCATATGCCTCTGCACGAATGGCAGGCCATCCGGTGATTTCGTTTGTCGTCGGACACGCGCTCTCGGGAGGGTTTCTGACACATGGTTACCAGGCAAATCGAATTCTTGCGCTTGACGACGCTGGAGTAACGATCCACGCGATGCACAAGGAAGCTGCGGCGAAAATCACCCGGAGGTCTGTCGACGATCTCGAACGGCTTGGTGAGCGAATTCTACCAATGTCTTACAACGTTCAGGACTATGCCAAGCTGGGTCTTCTGCATCAGTTGCTACATGTCGAAAGCCTGATCGAGCCAAACCAGTCAGAAGTCGATGAGGCGAAGAACGCGATCATCGCGGCCATCGTCGACGCGCGCAAGGGTCCGCCGGACTTGGGTGTGCGGCGGCAATCGCCAGCAGCGCAAAAATCGCGAAAGGCTGGTATCGCTGCGCGGGCATTGATGGAGCATGAGTGGAAGAAAGTCTAAGAGGACGTCATGGCGAATGCAATTGTTGATGCACTTGTGCCGATCTTCGCTGGCCTGCTCCTTGGCTTTGGAGCGGGCCGGCGAGGATTGATGGACAACCTGAATGTACGTAACTTGATTGCATTGGTGATGAGTATTTCTGCGCCATGTGCGCTTTTCCTGATTATCATCAATACTTCTCGAACAATTCTCCAACAACAGATTTGGACATCGTTGGCAATCACTCTCACGTTTGCGGTTCTGTATATTGGGTGCTATTTCTGGGCACGGCGTACAAATTCAGTCTCTGAAAGCGCTGTCATTGCTCTCACATTTGCATTTCCAAACAGCGCTGCAATCGCGGTATCTCTGCTTACAACTACCTATGGGCATGGAGGAGCTGTACCGGGAGCCCTCTCCATCGCTATCGGAGCAGTCACTATATCCCCCGTCACCCTAGGTTTGTTGGAGGCTGGCAGTCATGGGAAAGGGAACACGATTGGGATACGAACGCTTGCCGGTGGTATTGTCCCCTCCCTAACGCGCCCGATTATCTGGGCACCGGCATTGGCTATCGTACTTGTCAGTATCGGCATTCACATTCCCGAATATGTGTCGAATACGCTTGGCCTACTTGGCGGCGCAGCTGCTGGGGGCGCCTTGCTCCTTACGGGTTTAATTCTTTCCGCGCAGTCCTTTACTCTGACCCGGCCGGTTCTGATCACTGCTTTTGCAAAGCTTATCCTTCAGCCGACGTTAGCTTTTGGCATCGCTTTGGCAATGCCTGTAAGTCACGCACAGGTACGAGACATTACGCTAATCTTCGCGATCCCGGAAGGATTCTTTGGGATCGTGTTTGGCAAGTCGTTTAATACCATTCCGGAGCTTGCGAGTTCTGGACTGATTGCGACCTATGGACTGTCGATCGCCACATTGCCTCTATGGATTGTCCTCTTGTCCGGGTTCATGTAGACCTCTATGTCCTCATTACCTTCGATTCCGAAGACACATGATCTGCTTCTCCTTTCATGTTTGGAACTGGAGCACGCCGATGCGGTCAAACCCGAATGGTTAAACGCAGTGCTGAAGGCCTGCCCATGGGTGGTTGTGCGACGTGCGGCCAGCCACACGAAACAAGTTCCTGTCGGTGTGCGCGGCAAAGAGCGAGCGCAACGGTGGGCAGGATTCGTAAATTCCGAACAGATTGCGCAAATCGTCTCACCGAATCACCTGCGGGAATCCTTGGTCGAAAACTCAAGGCGCGGTCTCCGAGCTTTCCACTCCCTTCGCTTCCTTGGGACGAAGGCCACGCTGAAATCTCTAGATTGGGGTCCGGGAGGAAGCGCCGGGTTTGAGCTCGCGAGCGGCAGGCCGACTGTCACTGAGACGAGCGACCTGGATATTGTCATCCGTGCCCCGGAGCCTTTTGATCGCGCATTTGCAAACTCAATCGGTATTCAGCTTGAAGGTGTCCCCACTAAGGTGGATGTCCCTGATTGAGACACCCTATTGCGGCTTTTCTCTGGACGAATATGCCCACAGTCAGTTGGAAAAGGTTCTCGTGCGTACCAATACAGGCCGCATCCTCGCTGCAGACCCATGGGACGTTCCGAATAGGAGGCGATCGTGGATGTAGCGTTCTTGTTTCCTGGTCAAGGCTCGCAAGAGCCAGAAATGTTGCATCATCTGATGCCTGATCAGGGCACAGATGCAGTGGTTCGAGAAATGAGCAGCGTACTAGGTTTCGATATACTCTCACTCGATACCGCTAAGGCCCTCGAGTCGACGATCGGAGACCAACTGTCATTGTTGGCTGCCGGAGTTGCTTCGGCACGCTGTTTGCTCAACCTTGGTATTCGTCCCTCTGTGGTCGCCGGTATGTCCGTTGGTGCTTTTGCTGCTGCCGTCATTGCGGATGCGATCTCGCTTTCGGATGCCACCAAGTTGGTGAAAAGCCGCGCTGAGCAGATGGAGCGTCTTCACCCATCCGGGTATGGAATGGCTGCGATCATTGGTCTGTCTGAAACTCAAATCTCAAGCATTATCGAAGGGGTTACAAGCGACACTCAACCTGTTTTTATCAGCAATCTCAACGCTCCTCGTCAGATTGTAGTTGCCGGATTCGTTCGCGCCATCGAAGCGGTGCTGGCAAGAGCACACGCACTGGGGGCTCGCAAGACCGAGTTGCTACGCGTGTCCGTTCCCTCCCATTGCCCACTGATGGAGTCTGTTGCTCACTCCCTCGATCAACAATTGCAGCATATGGAAGTTCGTGATCCCAAGTGCGTCTATATCTCAAACATGCGTGCGCGTGTTGTGCGATCTGCTAACGGAGTGCAAGAAGACCTTGCAAATAATATCGCGCACACTGTGCGTTGGCATGAGGCCACCGTAGTGGCTCAGCAGCTTGGATCTCAGATGTACATCGAAATGCCCCCGGGCCACGTCTTGAGCGATCTCGTCCGCGACAATCTTGTGGGAGTGGAAGCGCATCCTGTTTCTTCAGCAAACCTGAAGTGGTTAGTTGCACATGCCCAAAGCGTAGAACATTTCAGATGAGGAGTGGCAGGCTGAGAAATGGCGATATCTCACTGTTTCAACGGTTCTTGAAGGTGGGCGCTTCGACAGCCGATTGTATATGGCAAAGAGCGGAAGCAATTCCTGAGTTGCATGAATAGCCTTAAGGAACACCGTGGTGGGTGTGTCGAACGCAAAGCGGGCGAACTGAAGGAGTAAGTATGGTGGCACAAACAAGCTGGGCAAGTGAAGCGTCCACAGTCGACCGAAGCGCATCCTTCGAGACCGAGGATACGATGTCGGCGAAAGTCTCGCTCGATAATTACGCATTCCACGGCAGTGGCTTGCCAACGATTATCGGCACCAGCGCCGCTCTACGGAGCGTCCTTGACATGGTGCGGGTCGTAGCCCCGACCGACGCCACGGTGTTGATCAACGGGGAAACAGGAACCGGTAAGGAACTGATTGCGGAAGCCATTCACAAGTGCAGCCGGCGATCGAACAGGCCGTTTGTGAAGGTGAATTGTGCCGCGATTCCTGCTGGTTTGCTCGAAAGCGAGCTGTTTGGTCACGAGCGCGGCGCATACACCGGAGCGGTCACCCGCAGTATTGGGCGGTTCGAGCGGGCTGACGGAGGCACCTTGTTTTTCGACGAGGTCGGCGACCTTCCCCTGGATTTGCAGCCAAAGCTTCTTCGCGTTATCCAGGAAAGAGAGTTCGAGCGTCTTGGCAGTGCGGCTACGATTCACACCGATGTGCGCGTGATCTGCGCCACACACCACAACCTGGTTGAGATGATCAACGAACGTCAATTCCGTGCCGACCTCTTCTATCGGCTCAGCGTGTTTCCCATTGAACTACCGCCGCTGCGTGAGCGCCCTGAAGATATCCGTTTGATGGCTTACCATTTTGCAATGGCTTACGGTGCTCGGATGCGTAAGCGAATTACGGCCATTTCGGAGGAATTCATCGCGGTTCTTGTGCGGCACTCATGGCCGGGCAACGTCCGGGAACTGCAGAACCTCATTGAACGCTCGGTAATTCTCTCGAATGACCAGGTGCTCAGTGGTTCGCTACCCGAACTCAGTCGCGCAAGGTCGGATGGCTCGCCGTGGTCCGAGACGTTCAAGCCTGTCACTCTGGAAAATGTGCAGCGTTCGCACATCCTTAAGACCCTCGACCAAACGAAAGGAAAAATCGGCGGTCGGGATGGCGCCGCCGCCCGATTGGGCCTGCCTCGAACGACGTTGATCCACAGAATGAAGCGACTAGGTATCACAGTAGCGCCGGTCGCAACCTCGGAATCTCCTCCGATGCCTCCGCCGAATGGAGTTTCTCAGGAGGCTGCACCTTCAGGAAACTCCAAGGCGCAGTCTGACGTGGGAAGAGCGTGCACGCTGGCCCAAGCGGAAATAGAGCAAATCGTGGAGGCTACGGAGATGACTGACGGTTTGATTGATGGCGAGGCCGGTGCCGCGGAAATCTTAGGAGTTCCGCCGTCAACTCTTCGAAGCCGCATGAAGAAGCTTGGCATAAAGCGCCCGCAAGTATAAGACAACTTCCACTGGACCTTCACACTCGAAGAACAGCAACTTCATGACCAAGCGCAAGGAAGCGAATCGGACGATGGCGACTGCCTTGCGAATGGACGTCTTAGCGAGTGCTCCTGACGAACCATTGACCCCTTGCGCATGGAGAGGTTTAGGAGAGCAGCAGCCCGGTTCTTCAATCGCCTTACTGATCGCGAGAGTTTGATCACAGACCTCCTCCCATTTTTCGATTTACCCTTCGGCAGATATAAACGGGGCACATCGTGTCCGTATTTCGCGTCAACGCCGCCACGCTTGGCGGTCGGCAACTCACGTTTCTAATGACCTGATTTCTATAACCTTTTGAATTCAGGCTAATCGACTATCGCTCGGGTAGAGGGAGTTGTGGCACGCGACCTGCTTTTGAATCGGAAGAACGAACAAGCGATATGGAGAAATATTGAGAAGGGACCTTAGGGCGCAGACGACCTATTACTTCAGGTTTGAATCCATGCAAGCCAGCTGCGTGGGCGACCGGACAAAGATCCCCCTTTGGACACTTCAGTACCCCTAGAAAGGCTTAAAGAAAATGAAATTCAATTTCTTACATAGACAAGTCTCACGGCGCGAAATGTTGGGGTGGTCAACCAGTTTGGCGGGCAGCGCTCTCCTGACGCACTTCCTTTCCGCCGGGCTGCTCGACGCCTCCACCGTGGGCTACCCGCAACAAGCGTCTTCGGCGGCGGACCTGCTCGCGGATATGCGCGCCCGATTCAACGCCGCTCCCCTCGAAACACAAAGTCTTACTGAAGATGTCACGATGCTCTCCGGCCCCGGAGGAAGCGTGGTAGTTCTCAATGGCCCCGACGGCAAGTTCGTTGGGGACACTTTCGTTGCGCCGGCCTGGCCCAGGCTCAAAAAGGCTCTCGATGACCTGGGCAACGCGCCGGTGAAATACGTCATCAACACCCACTGGCACTTCGACCATACCGATAACAACGCGCCTCTTCACGCCGCAGGAGCTACGGTCCTTGCCCACGAAAACACTAAGAAGGATATGTCCGAACCGCGTGATCTTCCGGTCTTGTATAGAGCAGCAGACGGAGCGCTCGCCGGCTTGCATTTCGAGCCTTCGCCGGTAGAGGCTTTTCCGCAGCAGACCTTCGCCGGCAGCTACAAGTTACAAGCCAATGGCGAAACGCTCGCGCTGCAACACGTTGCTCCCGCGCACACGGATTCGGACATCTACGTTCATTTTGAAAAGGCCAACGTGGTTCAGATGGGCGACCTGTTTTTCAACCGGATGTATCCCTACATCGACCCCGGTACGGGCGGGAAAGTGACCGGCATGATTGCCGCCGCCGACAAGATTCTATCGCTGGCCAGCAAGGACACCAGGATTGTTGCGGGGCACGGCCCGCTCGGCAACAAAGCGGACCTCGCGAAATTTCGGGACATGCTAGTCACTTCGCGCGATCGCGTCGAGAAATTGAAGTCCGCGGGAAAATCCGCACAGGAGGCTGTCGCAGAAAAGCCCTTCGCCGATCTCGACGCCATCTGGGGCAAAGGCATAATCAACGGCGACCAGTTCGTGCACGTCATTTATTTGACCCTCTGAGCTCTCCGCGAACCATACCGAACGAGCGGACCTGAGCGTAACAAAACAAAAGGAGCAACAAATGAGTCATTCGATGAAGCCTATTCGAGCAGAACGAGGAATCTCTCAATCCCTCTGTATCGCTTTCTTACTGTTTACGTGCGGCGTGCTCTCAGCGCAGAACAATAACGAAGAGCATCGCATTCGGAATATTGTCCTGGTTCATGGCGCCTGGGCAGATGGTTCTGGCTGGAAAGGCGTCTACGAGATTCTTGTGAAGGATGGCTACAACGTCAGCATCGTCCAAGAGCCAGAGACGTCTTTCCAGGACGATGTAACTGCCGTGAAGCGTATCCTCGCACTCCAAGACGGACCGAGCATCCTTGTCGGTCATAGCTATGGGGGAGCCGTGATTACGGAAGCGGGCACGGATCCATCGGTTGCGGGCTTGGTGTATATCGCGGCTCACATGCCGGATTCCGGCGAGAAAGAGTCAGTCGACGGAAAGCGCTTTCCGAGCGACCTCGCCAAATCGGGCGCCATAAAGAAAACGCCCGACGGTTTCACATATATCGACCCGGCGCAATTTCATGAATTCTTCGCAGCTGACCTTCCCGGCGACCAGGCCGTATTCATGGCGCGCTCGCAGGTGCTCAACTTTGCGGACAATTTCTCAGCGACGATCACGACGGCCGCCTGGAGAACCAAACCGAGCTGGATGCTGGTGGCGGGAAGCGATCGAACCATCAGCCCGGACTTGGAACGCTGGTACGCCAGGCGAGCCAACAGCCACATGGTCGAAGTTGCGGGCGCCAGCCACTCGGTCTATGTCTCCAGGCCGAAAGAAGTCGCCGCCGTGATCGAAGAGGCGGCAGCACACGTTCACTAGAAACGATGTCGCATGGGTTCGAGAGTGGCGGCCTGGCCCCTTGCAAACAGTCGTCAGGCTGATTTCTGTGCGCGGTCCTCCCCATGGCTTGAGTTTCCATCCTTAGGCGGTTTCATGCCTTGCGCGTGATTCGACATATCGCCCGGGGCGGCCGCTAATGGGACAGCTACAGGCGGAACGAGTCGCCTAGATACACCTTCACTTATCGATCAGGAGAGAGATTCCATGCCAAAGATTCGTGGTTTGACCGAATTGTGCCTGCCTACTGGATTGTCTCCCGGGACGTACGTCGGGCCAGGGCACACTTGAACTTTTCAGAAATCGGAGCGCTTCCGGAAGAGCAGCAGAAGTTGGCATTATTCGACGCCTTCAATCAGATTCAACTTGGCGCAATGCCTCTGCCCTCGTATCGAGCGGCGCACCCGAACTCCGCGATCACTTCGCAACAGTTGGCGATTCTACGGAACTATCTGGCGCCCAGATCGCAGGAACCCACGGCCACTATTTCGGAAGTCCAGGCAGCAGATCGCGAATACATGCGGTGGATCGACGACAAGGGAACAGTCCGGAGCGTTCAGAACACGTTTGGGGGTGTTCCCTTTCATCCCGAGTACAAGACTTGGAAACAGATATGCAGCACGGAGCGAATCGAAAACAACACCATACGCGTAGTTCTTGCTTCCGTCTCATCTCAAACGATCCAGCCGCCACCGACGACTACATCCTCGTCGTAGAAAACTGCTGCCTGGCCCGGTGTGATCGCACGTTGCGGCTCATCGAAGGTGACTAGCACTTCGTCATGGCTTGACTTCTCCAGCGTGGCCGCAGAGCCCTCGTGACGATGCCGGATCTTCACTCGAACTCGCATGGGATCGCGCAGATCGTCGACCGCGACGAGATTCACACGCCGCGCGCGCAAGGATCGCGAATAGAGATCCTCTTGGCCGCCGACAACCACCTGGCGCTGGTCTCCATTAATCTGGATGACGTACAAGGGCGAGCCCGTGGCCACACCCAAGCCCTTGCGTTGCCCGACAGTGAAGTTGTGAATGCCGCTGTGCTCGCCAACCACTTGGCCGTCCGTGGTAACGAGCTCACCCGCAGTATCGGGCAAAGACTCGCCGCGCTCCGCGAGATAAGCGTCAAGAAACTTCTTGTAATCGCCTCCGGGAACGAAGCATATCTCCTGCGAATCCGGCTTTGCGGCGAGAGCGAGCCCGTGGTGACGCGCCAGATCGCGAACCTGCGGCTTGGTCATTTCTCCCAGAGGAAACAGCGTTCGGCTGAGCTGATCTTGCGTCAGGCCAAACAAAAAATAGGTTTGATCCTTGGATGAATCGGCGGGGCGCCTCAGCAGCCAGCGGCCGCGGCTCTCGTCAAACTCGACGCGAGCGTAGTGGCCAGTGGCCAGCGCGTCGGCGCCGATTTGCTGAGCCACGATCAGCAACTGATCGAACTTCAGATGGTTGTTGCACAGGCTGCAAGGGATGGGCGTGCGTCCGGATAAATACTCTTCCACGAAGGGCTGCACCACGTCGCGCTCGAAGCGGTCTTCGTGATTCACCACGTAATAGGGAATGCCGAGAGTCTCAGCGACCCGACGCGCGTCGTAAACATCGTCGAGGGAGCAACAGCGGCCCTGCACCGCCTCAGGCATGCCCGGATGTCCCGCCAGTCGGCGCTGGTTCCAGAGTTGCATGGTCAGGCCGATGATGTCGTGCCCTTCCGCGCGCAGCATGGCCGCGACGGTCGAGGAGTCGACTCCGCCGGACATGGCTACGGCGATGGTTTTAGAAGGCATAGCTTCTAGCTTCTGGCTACTAGCTCCTGGCAAAAAAGTCTCGCGATTCCTGAAAATTTCCTGGTTGATCAGAACCGAATTAAAAGCGGCGGCCTCAAGCTACAAGCCATGAGCTAATTGCTGACTGCTGTTCTATTGTAAACCGGCGACAGATCGCGCAGGCGGGTTACGCTTTGCGGTACGAGGCTCAAGGCAAATTCAACGTCTTCGGGCGTGCTTTGTTTTCCCAGGCTGAAGCGGAGGCTGGCGCGGGCTGTTTCTGGCGGCAAGCCCATGGCGGTTAGGACGTGCGATGGTTCGATTGCTCCTGACGAGCACGCTGCTCCTGTCGAAACGGCCAGGCCCTTCAAGTCGAGTGCGATTACCAACGCTTCGCCTTCAATGCCGTCGAAGTGAATGTTCGTGGTGTTGGGGACGCGGGGAGCGCCTGCTCCGTTTACGCCTGCGGCTTCTAGTTCGGACAGAATTTTCTGTTCGATGTGGTCGCGCATTGCTGACATGCGTTCGAGGTCGCCTCGCTCCAGTGCTTCCCTGGCGAGTTCTGCGGCCTTGCCGAGCGCGACGATTCCGGGAACGTTTTCCGTGCCCGCGCGACGGGATCGCTCGTGGCTTCCCCCGAAGAGCATTGGCTGAAGAACGGTTCCCTTGCGCACGTAGAGCGCTCCGACTCCCTGGGGAGCATGCATCTTGTGCCCAGAAATCGAGAGCAGATCGCACCCGAGGCGGTTGATGTCAATCGGCACTTTCCCGGCCGCTTGTACCGCGTCGGTGTGAAAATACACGTCCGCCTCGGCGGCGATCTTGCCAATCTCCGCGACCGGTTGCAGGACGCCGGTTTCATTGTTCGCCATCATGATGCTGATCAGCCAGGTGTGCGGACGCAAGGCGCGGCGAATATCCTCGGGATCGACCAGGCCGCGGCCATCCACGGGAACGTAGGTGACTTCGCATCCCATGGCTTGCAGGTGCTTGCACGAGTTCAGCACCGCGTGATGTTCAATAGTTGAACTGATCACGTGGTCGCCCGCGCTGGTCAATCCAGAGAGGGCGAGATTGTCGGCTTCGGTGCCGCCGCTGGTAAAGACCACTTCAGAAGCCCGGCATCCGAGCAGCGCTGCGACCGATTCGCGCGCACGCTCGATCGCGGCCCGCGTCTCCTGCCCGTGATGGTGGATGGAAGACGCATTGCCGAAGTGCTCGGCGAAGTACGGGCGCATGGCCTCGAAGACCTCGGGGAGCACTGGGGTGGTCGCGTTATTGTCGAGATAGACTCGGCGCATGTTTTTATTCTACGACGTAGCTGCTGGCCTCTGGGTACTAGCAATGAAGTGTTGCAATCTGGCGTTCAGAAGTGCTCTTGCTCGGGGGAAGAAATCGCACCGTCCGACGGACTTTTTGGTATACCCCCCTCCCCCTGATCTTTTGGAATGATCGGGTTATGGCCAGACCACCATCAGAATCTTTGAGGAATAAGGGTTTACATGCAAAATATTCCGGAATAAGGAGTTAGCGGGTCGAAACTCGCTCGATCGCAGCCTGAGCACGTCGCCAACTTGGATTTTATGATTGTCAAGGAGCTAATGTCACTTCGTATATAGTATCTTCTCGACAAGACAAAGTCTACGAATTAATGACGTCTGCCTTTGCGTATTTCGGCGGTTGACGGTCACGGGGTGCAGCATCATAATTGCTTGCCTGTTTGGAGGGAATATGAAACGGCCTGCCAGAGTACCCTTGCAACTTTCCGAATCACTCCATCAACGGCTCAATGCATATGCACTTGTCGCGAGCGCAGCTGGAGTAGGAATGCTTGCACTAGCGCCGCCTGCTGGCGCGAGGATTATTTACACCCCAGCTCACGTAGAGTGTTCTGACCTTTGTGTTGTGGATCTCAACCACGACGGGCGGACTGACCTTATAGTGAGCAATGATGCGACCACTAGCGCAACCAGTTGCGCTTTCGTCTCGGGCGCAGTAGCGTCCGCGTTCGAATCTCGCTACGGCGGACGTAACGCGATTGTGGGAAAAGGTACCAGTTGGCGGTTCCTTTCGGCGCTGCCGGCCGGAGTCCGTATCGGGGCAGCGACCGACAGTTTTGGCAACATGGCAGTTAGGAAGCCGAATGGGTGTAACCATACCACAGCGTTTACAGGCCCGTGGGCGAATGGCGGAAAAGGGGTTAAGAATCGCTATTTGGGATTGAAATTCTATTTCAAGAAACAAGCTCATTACGGCTGGCTACGCTTCAATGTGGTAGTGCATCGCCAGCAGTATCCCGCCTTCCAAGTCACGTTGACTGGCTACGCCTATGAAACCATTCCGAATAAGCCCATCAACGCAGGTCAGGAACATGGCAACGATGAAGCGACCCTCGGCCGACTGGCTCAAGGTGCATCCGCTGTGCCCAATCGAGGAAAACCATGAAACGTCCCGCCAGAATATCCGCGCCACTCTCCGACTCTCTCCATCGCCAACTCAACGGGTACGCGCTATCGGCCTGTGCGGCGGGAGTGGGCGCGCTGGCATTGGCGCAGTCGGCGGGGGCAAGGATTGTTTACACCCCCACACACGTCACGATTTCACGTTCTCATCCTGTGTCATACCTGAACCTGAATCATGACCGCACGAGAGACTTTGGGATCTATTACCATGACAGTTCCCAAAACCAATTCGCGTCCTTGGCAGTCCTGCCGCTTGCCCAAGAGAACAAAATCTGGACAGGCCGATATCAAACGGGCAGCGCAAGATCGGTTTGGGCTTCGCCCTTGCGGGCTGGTGCGCGCATCGGCGACAACTCCCAACATTTAAAGCCAGGCCTGCAGGGTATGGAATCCTTGCGATTTTGCACCGCCACCAATGGGTGCTACATCTTCGGTCCGTGGAGGGACACGACCAACCACTATCTCGGGCTGCAATTCCAGATTCAGGGCAGGATCTACTACGGCTGGGCGCGGTTGAACGTTAAGGTAAGCAAGGGCTCTTCTTGTGCGCCTTCACCGGTTTGCATCCTTGGCACGCTGACCGGCTATGCCTACGAAACCATCTCGAATAAGCCGATCATCGCGGGCAGGACCAAAGGGTCGGATGTGGTCACGGTTCAGCCCGCCACCCTCGGGCATCTGGCAGCAGGGGCGTCGGCGATTCCAGCGTGGCGAAGTAGTCAATCGGTTGCGCCGCGTCACTAGCGGATTCGCCGGCTCAAGGAGAGCCTTATGAAACGCTCCGCCTCGCTTAGCCAGAGCGCCGAACTTTCCGAGTTTCTGCGTCTGCGGCTCAATGCATACGCGCTCGCGGCCAGTGCGGCAGGAGTGGGAATACTGGCATTGGCACAGCCTGCCGAGGCGAAGATTGTTTACACGCCGACAAACGTCACAATCGTCGGACCCAATGGCAGTTACAATCTTGACCTCAACAACGACGGACAGATCGACTTTACTATCCGGAACACAAAGAGGTCCACCAATACCGAGTGGAACTCTTATGCGCTCTGGGATGAAGCCGCCGAAGGCAATGGCGTCGAATGCAGCCAGATCCGCAATAGTGTGGGCTACGCTTTGGCGCTGGCGCGTGGCTCAAAGATCGGTGCTGGTCGGAAGGTCTGCCGTACGGCAGGGCTCGAATCCGTCTTTGGGACCTATCAACTGGGGAATTGGAAAAACAGCAAGAACCGTTACCTCGGGCTGAAGTTCGAGATCAAGGGAAAAACGCACTTTGGATGGGCGCGGCTGAGCGTCGGTTTCAAGAATGGAATTCGAGCGATCTTGACCGGCTACGCCTACGAAACCATCCCCAACAAACCAATCAAAGCTGGCCAAACCCACGGCGAAAATGACGCTACTCTGGGACGATTGGCTCAAGGGGCGTCCGGTGTTTCGCGCCAGAAAAAATAGTCTGGGCTTGCGAGCCCTATTCCTGTTTGTGGTTCGATTACTTTTCGGCTTTCCCACGGCTTACGCCGTGGGCTGCATTCTTTCGCCGCTTCGCGGCTGATCAGGGTGCGGGGTTTCACGGACGCCCCTGCTCCGCTCGAAATGACAATTACAAATTGAATACCACCGTATTTCGCAACCATCAATAGCCAGCGGGCATTAACTGGCGGCGCGGCGGGCTTCGGCTTCTTTTTGCGAGACGTAGCGTAGCAGGATGTCGCGCAGCGAGACCAAGCCCTTCAATTGTTTGCCATCCGTGATCGGGAGATGGCGGAAGCCGAACTCGCGCATCAGGAAGAGGCAGTTGTCGACGGTTTCGTCTACGCTGACCGATTTTGGGTTGGCGGTCATCACTTCAGAAATCTTTGTGGTTCCCGGCATGCGCCCGAGGGCGACCACGCGGTTCATGACGTCGCGCTCGGAGAAAATGCCGACGATGTCTCCGTTGCGCAGCACCGGTAGAGCGCCGATGCTGTGCTCCATCATGAAACGAGCGGCTTCGAGGACGGTACTGTCGGCGTCAATCGAGTAAACTTTCCGGTCTTTTACGATCTCATAAACTTGCCCCATACGTAACTCCTTGGGAGCGGCTTTCTGCCGCGAGATTCAACACTTTATCATGGAGCGGGGTATGCTCTCCACCACCGAGACACAGAGTCACAGAGAACTTCTTTTTTGGGATTCTCTGTGGCTCTGTGCCCCTGTGGTAAAAACGGGCGCGGCGCATTGGCCGTGCGAAGTTTGCCGCCTTCTGCTATCTTCTTGGCTTCATACCGGTGAACCCAATTTGTTGTTCTTGAAGGAGCCTTGATGCCCGAATCGGTGCGGCCTGAGCCTTCCCCGCTTTATCGCTGGATGGTGCTGATCTTCGTCAGCCTGGCGATGTTTGGGAATTACTATGTTTACGATGCGTTGAGCCCGCTGGCTGACGTGCTCAAGCAACAGCTCGGTTTTTCGGATTCCAATATCGGGCTGCTGCAGGCCATCTACAGTTTCCCGAACATCTTTACCGTGGTCATCGGCGGGGTCCTGATTGACCGGATCGGGTTGAGAAAGTCGCTGATGATGTTTGGGGTTCTTTGCCTGATTGGGCCGGCAATTACGGTGGCGTCGGGGCATCTTTGGCTGATGGCGACCGGGCGCCTTATTTTTGGCATGGGGGCGGAGTCGCTGATCGTCGCAGTCACGGCTGCTCTGGCGAGGTGGTTCAAGGGCAAAGAGCTGAGCTTTGCTTTTGGCATCAACCTGACAATCTGCCGGCTGGGTTCGTTTGCAGCCCTGAACTCCCCTACCTGGGCCCGGTCGGCTTACGCGCATTGGCGCACGCCGTTCCTGATCGCATTTGGGGTTTCCACCCTCTGCGTGATAGGGGCGGTGATTTACTGGGTCTTGGAAGTTCACGCGGAAAAGGTCTATCACCTCGGCGAAGTCTCGACCGACAAAGTGGTTTTCTCCGATTTGTTCAAGTTTGGGGTGAGCTATTGGTATATCGTTGCGCTCTGCGTTACTTTTTACTCGGCGATCTTCCCTTTTCAGACTTTTGCGGTGAAGTTCTTTATGGAGGCGCATGGGACTTCGCGGGAGTTTGGTGGATTCCTGTCCAGCACCTTGACCCTTTTTGCCATGGTAGCAACGCCCTTGTTTGGGCTGATGGTCGATCGGGTCGGCCGCCGGGCGATATTGATGATGGTTGGCTCTATGATGCTGATTCCCGTCTACTTGATGATGGCCTACACCCACATCAATCTATACGTCCCGATGGCGATGATGGGGGTGGCATTTTCGCTCATACCGGCCGTGATGTGGCCATCGGTCGCTTACATCGTAGACCAGTCGAAGCTGGGTACGGCATACGGTTTGATGACGATGATTCAGAATATTGGACTGTTCGGGTTCAACCTGCTGATTGGCTGGGCCAACGATTTCGGCCATGCCAGCGCGGAGAGTCCGGCTGGGTATCGTCTGGGGATGTGGATTTTCTCGATTCTCGGTTTTCTGGGGGTCTTCTTCTCTTACGTGCTCCACCAGAGGGAAACCGGACCACATGGTCATGGACTGGAAACCATCACCACGGCCTCCGCATCGAGCTAGGACAAGATTCGGGGGGTTTTGGTCCTTTCCGGCGATTCCTGAATCTATTAAGACGAGGTAACCGCAGTCATGGGGGAATTTGGACCTCTACCAAGCCTATGAGCTACAACTTCTTGCGACGGTCGCATTCTCGCGGCGCTCGAAGGTGCTGACTAAAGTACCTGCAAGCAGTACAACGAATAGAGACTTACGCCGCATCTGACTGACTGCGGCCGAAAAAGGCGACTTGACGGACGCGAAAAAGCAGCGGGACAAGCTTTCTGAAGCAAACGCAATTGAACGGGCTAAGCAAGGGGATGCAGACGCCTTCGAGGCGCTCTATAACCTGCATAAGCGCCGGGTGTATTCGCTTTGCCTTCGCATGACGGCTAACACGGCGGCGGCGGAAGATCTCACTCAGGAAGCCTTTCTTCAGTTGTTTCGCAAGATCGGAACTTTTCGCGGCGAGTCGGCCTTTTCCACCTGGTTGCACCGGATGGCGGTAAACGTCGTGCTGATGCAACTGCGCAAGAAGGGTCTCCCTATCGTTCCGCTCGAGGAGAACATCGAGACGGAAGAGGAGACGCCGAAGAAGGAATTGGGTTCGGACGACCCGAGGCTGGCGGGATCGATTGACCGGATGCAGTTGGAGCGGTCGATCGCGTCCCTGCCTCCGGGATATCGAATGATTTTTTTGCTGCATGACGTTGAGGGATACGAGCACAATGAGATAGCCGAGATGGTGGGATGTTCCATCGGCAACAGCAAGTCACAGTTGCACAAAGCACGAATGAAGTTACGAGAGATCCTCAAAACGAGCAGAGCTGAAAAAGCCACAAAGCCGTGAGGAGCAATCATACAGAGGCATTGGGGAGAGGTAGTATGACCTGTGAAGAGTTTGAACGGGTCCTGCCAGAGCTTGGGAGCGGCCACAGTATTGAGCAGGAGGAACACATGAAATCCTGCTCCGCATGTTCGGATCTGGTAGCGGATCTGAAGGCCATTTCGCAACAGGCGCGGCATTTGCGCGCCTCCGATGAACCCAGCCCGTGGGTTTGGAACTCAATTGAAGTCGCGCTGCGGCAAGAGGGGGTGATCCGTCAGCCCCATCCAGAGGACTCTCTCATTCATCCCCCGCGGCTTAGCTGGAAGTTGCGGTGGCTGGTGCCGGCAGCAGCCGCACTTCTGGTCATCTTTGGAGTGGTTCTGCACGAACAACGCGGAACTGAACCAGCGCAACGGGCAAAACATTCCGAGCCCACTGGCGTGGTGGCGGCCGATCCGCAGCGTCCCCACTCGGTTGAGGTGATGGTCGGCGACGATCTGCAATTGCTGAATACCGTGGGCTCACGTATGCCATCCATGCGGGACGCGTATGAAGCGAATCTACGGGCGGTGAACGCTTATATTCGGGATGCCGAGCAATCGGCGCATAGCGATCCGAACGACGAGGTCGCGCAGCAGTATTTGAGGAACGCGTACGAGCAAAAGGCCATGGTCTACGAGATGGCCTTGGACCGTTCTTTGCCATAGTAGAATAGCCGTGGGTCGGGGCCAGCGAGCCAGTGCCCGCCAGCGTCTGGGGAGATGTTAATTATGCAGCGAAAGCAACGGGCCACAACCTTTGCCGTCATGGCGATCCTTGTGCTGGCGGCGCTTGCCGCAGCCGAGACTAGCCGTAAGGAAATGCATTTCAAGGTTGGCCATCGGGCCAGCATCTCCATCGTCAATCAATACGGACCAATCTCAGTTAAGCCAGGTCCGGGCAAGCGCGTAACCGTGACGGCAATTTCCTACTCCGGCAAAGTTGAAGTTGACGAAAGCAAGAGGGGGAATCGAGTGTCCATTGTTTCCCACCTTCTGGAAGGCGCAGACGGGAATACGGGACGCGTCGATTACGAAGTTCTTGTGCCTGCGGATGCAAGGGTGACGATGCGCTCCACTACCGGACCTTTACATGTCGAACGGCTCCACGGCGACGTGATCCTGGAAGGAAGTACGGCTGCGGTTGATGTGCGCGATGTGAGCACGGGACGGGTTCACATAAAAACACTCAACGGCCCCGTGACGCTGACCAACGTCAGCGATGGGTACGTGGAAATCACTTCGGTCAGCGGCGATGTGGCTCTTCACGCCGTGAATGGTACGTCGGTCCACGTAAACTCGAGCACCGGCAAAATTCACTATGACGGAGACTTCGGGCAGGGCGGCCAATACTCATTTACCAGCCACAGCGGCGATATTGAGGCTATCGCTCCCTCGTATGCCTCGATCGAGGTTGTCGCTCGTTCGGTCCAGGGAAAAGTGGACAACGACTTTCCTTTAGAACCAGAGCACACTTCTTTTGTCCCCCGGGCCGGGAGTGCCTTCGCAGGCACCGTGGGCCAAGCCGCATCTTCGGTTAACTTGCTTTCCTTCAGTGGTAAAATTCACCTTAAGAAACGCGAACAATAAACGCTGAACCATCGGACTGGGCGGGTGCAAAACCGTTTCCGGAAATCGAGAACTGGACCGGGTTCGCACCCTGCGGTTCATCCGCCTGGGCGCGAACGTTTACGTGAGGTTCGGGCGGTATTTCTCGTTGGTTTCATGGGCGCCGGCAAAACCACTGTGGGCCGGGCTCTAAGCCGCCGGTTGGGTTTACCGTTTGAAGATCTGGACGATCGGATTCAGCATCGCGAGCGAAAAACGATTGAGCAGATTTTTCGCGAGTCCGGAGAGGCCGAATTCAGACGAGCGGAAAGCGCCGCGCTGCGCGAATTGCTGGAAGAGTTAGGGTCGAAGCTGCGCGTGGTGGCACTGGGAGGAGGCGCGTTCGTGCAACCTGGTAACGCCGCGCTGATTGAAGGGGCGAAAGTACATTCGGTCTTCCTTGATGCGCCGGTGGAGGAATTGCTGCGGCGATGCGAGGAAGAACCTGTAGAACGGCCGATGCGGCAAGACCCGAAGCAATTTCGCGAACTATATGAAACCCGGCGGCAGTCTTATATGAAAGCGATTGTCCGCATTGAAACCACTGGCAAAGATGTTGATATAGTCGCGGCGGAGGTGGCATGGAGTCTGGGGCTGGAATGAGAGAGGGGACGTCAACGCATACTCGCTTCATAGTTAGAACTATGTTGACGTTATGCGTGCTTACGGTGTTGGCGGCCGCATCAGGCAAGGATGACAAGGCTCCAACTGCCCAGATGGTAGACTCCGGGTCGTTTGGAGTCTTCATGAATGGACACCGTGTGGCCACGGAAACTTTCTCCATCCATCAAAGCGGTGACGGCAGCTCGATTGATTCGCAGTTCAAGAGCGAGGCCGGCATGGATAAAGCTGAGCAAACGTCCGACTGGCAAATGACCGCTAGCGGGGAGTTGCGAAAATACGAATGGAAAGAAGTCAGCCCCGGTCAATCGCGGGCAGTGGTTCAGCCCAACCAGGACTTTTTGCTCGAGCGCTTCCGGAGCAATCCGCAGGACAAGGATCAAGAGCAACCATTCATGCTGCCAGCGTCCAGCAGCCTGCTGGATGATTATTTCTTCGTACACAGAGAAGTCCTGGCTTGGAAATTCCTGGCCAGCAGTTGCAAGCAAGACAAGGGCGCGCTGCAATGCCCTTTGAAACAGCCGGTGCATTTCGGTGCGTTGAATCCGCACGCGCGCGCGCCGGTGGCAGTGACGGTAGAGTTCGCCGGCAGAGAGAAGGTCACGATCCGCGGTACGGAACGTGAACTTAACCGGTTGGACCTGAAGACTGAATCGAGCAGTTGGGCACTTTGGCTCGACGACCAGTTTAAGCTGCAACGAATCTTACTTTCGGGGGACAACACAGAAGTAGTGCGAGACTAGGTCGGCATTGGCCCTCATTGACACACGCACGGTACGGGTGCTGATGACAACGCTGCTGTTTGCGTTGGCGCTCGGCTTCTTATACATTGCCCGTCGCACGCTGATTGCTTTCCTGTTCGCGATTTTCTTCGCTTACCTGGTGGACCCCGCGGTATCCAGCTTGCAGAAGTGGACTCGCAGCCGTGGCGTCGCGATTGCCGTCATTTATCTTCTGTTTGTCATCCTGCTGGCAACGCTTTTCTTCTTTGTCGGACCACGGACGGCGCGCGAGGCGCGGCGCCTGGGTGAGTCCTGGCCGAGTCTTACAGATCGGGTTACCTCTGGCGACCTGGCCCACGACATCGGGAAACAACGCGGCTGGAGCGGCGAGACCACGCAACTGCTGCAGAAGGTGATCTCTGATCCCCGTCTTGCCGGCATAGCGCAAGAAGCTGGAATACGCATCGCGGAAGTCGCAAAACAAGCCTGGCTGCTGATCGTCGTACCTATCCTTGCGATATTTTTTTTGAAAGATGGGCAGGCGTTCAGCCAAGTCGGGCTGTCGCTGGTGCAGAGCCGGCCCCAACGAGAGTTCCTGCACGACGTCGTCGCCGATCTGAACCAGATGCTGGCCCAGTTCATCCGCGCCCAACTCGAACTGGCCGCTTTGTCTCTAATGGTTTACATCTCGTTCATGTCAGTAGCGCGGGTGCCCTACGCGCTGGTCCTGGGGACGGCGGGCGGCATGATGGAATTCATTCCTGTCGTCGGCCCATTGGTGGCCGGAGTTGTGATTCTGGCAGTCGCGCTGCTCATGAGTTACCCGCACTGGTTAATGCTGCTCGCTTTCCTGATTGGGTGGCGTTTAATTCAGGACTACGTGGTTTCGCCCCGCATCATGGGTAAGAGCATGGAATTACATCCGCTGGCTGCGATCTTTGGCGTACTAGCAGGTGCTGAAATCGCGGGAGTGCTCGGCGTGTATCTTTCGATCCCGGTGATGGCCAGTCTGCGGATCGTGTGGCGGCGATGGCGCCTGTACGCAGAGAAGAAACGCTTCGGCCCGCTTAACGAGTACTCGTTCGGAACCGAGATCAGCCCGAAGGCGTAACGGAGCTTTAATTCCCTACTGACGTGTCATCCCGAGCAACGCGAGGGATCTAGGTTCTTGCCTGCACTGCTGGTATCGCCGCGACCGGCAAATACCTAGATCCCTCGCGTTGCTCGGGATGGCAAGAATGTATTTAACGCAACTCCTCCATTACCTGTTCGAGCACTTCCCTTCCCGGACGCGTGACCGACTCCGGCAGCGTAGCCAGAGGCTCTTCGGTCACGTTAAGCATGTCGATAAAGCTCGGCGCCTCGGGGTTCACATAGAAAAGTCCGGTCAGTACTTCGCCCTTTTCGTGAGCTTCGTGCAGGCGGCTGATGGCTTTGATTCGATTGGTGGCGTCGTAATCTTCTTCGAGCTTGGTCAGCCGCAGCCGTGATCCGTCGTGCATGGTGACTTCGACGGTGGTGCCGGGATCGTACTCCACATTAATTTCTTCGAAGACCGGAACAAAACCGATCTCCTGCAGCGGTTCCTCGTGATCTTTCATGTACTTGTAGGACTTGGTCGAACCCTCGTGATCGTTGAAGGTGGTGCAGGGTGAGACCACGTCGAGCATGACCGTGCCCTTGTGGGCAATCGCGGCCTTCAATAGGCTGTGCAGTTGCCGCTTGTCGCCGGAGAACGAACGGCCAACCAAAGTCGCGCCCAGCGTAATGGCCATGGCACAAGTATCGATGGGAGGAAGATCATTGAGCACGCCGCTCTTCAGCTTGGAACCGAGGTCCGCTGTGGCTGAGAACTGGCCTTTTGTTAGGCCGTAAACGCCATTGTCCTCGATGATATAAATGATCGGCAGATTCCGTCGCATCAGGTGGACAAACTGTCCAATACCGATGGAGGCGGTATCACCATCGCCGCTGACGCCGAGCGCGATCAGCTTACGATTGGCCAACATGGCACCGGTCGCGACCGAAGGCATGCGTCCGTGCACAGCATTGAAGCTGTGGGAGCGGCTCATGAAATACGCCGGGCTCTTGGAAGAGCAACCGATGCCGCTGGGCTTGATGACCCGTTCGGGCTGAACGCCCATTTCATACATGGCGTCGATGATGCGCTCGGAAATCGCGTTGTGGCCGCAGCCAGCGCAAAGCGTGGTCTTGCCGCCGCGATAGTCGAGAACGGTCAGGCCAATGCGATTGATCTTCGGTGCGGGAGTCGGAGTGCTGGTCGTGGTCGCCATGTTATTTGCCTTCCATGCTGGTGAGTTCGTCGGTTACCGAGCGCGCGTCCAGCGGCAGCCCGTGAATGTGCGCAATGCTGCGGAGCCGCGTGACCAATTCCGGTTTTATATCGAGCTTGATCAAGCTGAGCATTTGGGCATCGCGGTTCTGCTCGACCACATAGACCGTGTCGTGCTGTGCAATGAAGTCATGAACCTCGCGCGAGAACGGATAGGCTTTCAGGCGCAGATAATCGGTTTCGATGTCGTATTCATCGCGCAACTGATCACGTGCTTCGAGGACGGCCCAGTGTGAAGTGCCGTAAGCGATAATGCCGATCTTCGCCTTGGATTTTCCGTTGGTGATTAGTTCGGGCCGGGGAACAAAGGATCGCGCCGTGTCGAACTTCTTGTTGATGCGCTCCATGTTCTTCTCGAAGTCATCGGGGCGCTCGCTGTAACCGGATTTCTCGTTGTGTCCGGTGCCGCGAGTGAAATAGGCGGCCGCTGGATGCTGAGTGCCGGGCAGGGTCCGATAGCCAATGCCGTCGCCATCGACGTCTTTGTAGCGCGAGAAACCGCCCAACCGGTCCAGATCTTCTTTCGTCAGCACCTTACCGCGATTAATGGGCTCATTAGGATATTCGAAAGGGTCGGACATCCAGTTGTTCATCCCCAAGTCAAGATCCGACATGACAAAGACCAAAGTCTGGAACTGCTCGGCCAGATTAAAGGCGTCTTGCGCCATGGTGAAACATTCGGCCACCGAGCACGGTATGAGCAGAATGTTCTTGGTATCGCCGTGCGAGAGGACCGCAGTCGAGAGAATATCGCCCTGCGAAGTACGCGTAGGCAAACCCGTGGAAGGTCCCACGCGCTGAATGTCCCAGACCACGCCCGGAACTTCTGCATAATAAGCGAGTCCGGCAAACTCCGCCATCAACGAAATCCCCGGACCGGCGGTCGCCGTCATGGAACGCGCACCCGCCCAGCCTGCGCCCAGAACCATGCCGATTGCAGCGAGCTCATCTTCGGCCTGCACAATCGCAAAGGTCGCCTTGCCATCCGGACCGATCCGATATTCTTTCATGTAATCGATCAGCGTCTCGACCAGCGAGGACGATGGTGTGATGGGATACCAAGTCACGACTGTGACACCGGCAAACATGCAGCCCAGCGCGGCTGCAGAGTTGCCATCGATAATAATCATGCCCTGGTTTTTATCCATGCGCTGGATGAAGTAGGGATCCTGCTTAGCAAGATTGGCGACAGCGTAGTCGAATCCGGCGCGGACCGCCGCCAGGTTCAAGTTGGCGGCCTTCACTTTCGTGGCAAACTGCTTGCGCAAGGCCTTCTCTACCTCGGCCATGTCGACGCCAAGCAACTGAGCCGCTACGCCCACGTAAATCATGTTTTTAACCAGCTTGCGCAGCTTGGCTTCAGGACAGACGGGCGCGACCAGTTTGTCGTAAGGAACCGGATAGAAAATCAAATCACTGCGCAGCTTATTCAAGTTCAAGGGCTCGTCATAAAGTACAGCTGCGCCCGGCGCTAGCGACATCACGTCTTCCTGCGCCGTTTCCGCATTCATGGCAATGACAAAATCGATTTCCTTCTTGCGCGCAATGTAGCCATCTTTGTTGGCGCGGATGGTGTACCAGGTCGGCAGGCCGGCGATGTTGGAGGGAAACAGATTCTTGCCGGAAACCGGGACGCCCATCTGAAAGATACTGCGGAGAAGCACGGTATTCGAGCTCTGCGAACCCGACCCGTTCACGGTCGCAACCTGAATGCTCATGTTGTTGACGACGCGCTTCGGCTCCCGTTGCCCTAAGGCTTCTTGGAGCGCTACATCAGTGGTGGCCATTCCTTAGTCCTTCCTTTGCGTGAGCGAGCCTCGCCCGCTCGGAGTGTTCTTGGAATAACGAGGCGTACCCTTGATTATACGGCACGGGACTAGTCGCGCACAGGCGGGGAGCGCGGAATTTCCCGCACCAAAGTACCTGATCAGGAACCCTGCTCCCTTATTCCGAACGCAAGAACTGAGCCATGTTGCGGAATTTATTATATCGTGATGCGACCAATTCCGAGGTAGGCATTTTTGTCAGTTCTCCAAGATGCGTCTGGAGCGCAGCGTCCAGCAGAGCCGCCGCCGCTTCGTGATCGGTGTGAGCTCCCCCCTTGGGTTCGGGCACGATTCCATCAATGCAGCCGAATTCGGCCAGGTCCGCGGCCGTAATTCGCAGCGCCTGTGCGGCCAGTTCTTTCTTGCTGGCATCGCGCCACATAATCGCGGCGCAAGATTCGGGAGAGATTACTGAATAGATAGCGTTCTCCATCATCAGCACGCGATCCGCGACCGCGATCGCGAGCGCTCCGCCGCTGCCGCCTTCGCCAGTGATGGTCGTAATAATTGGAACCTGCAGGCGCGCCATCTCCCGCAAATTTCTGGCGATTGCTTCTGCCTGTCCGCGCTCTTCCGCGCTCAGCCCGGGATACGCGCCGACCGTATCCACGAAAGTGAAGATCGGCCGTTGAAACTTTTCTGCCATCTTCATTACGCGCAGGGCCTTGCGATATCCCTCCGGGTTGGTCATACCCCAGTTGCGGTAAACATTCTGCTTGGTATCGCGGGCTTTCTGGTGGCCGATCACCATGACCTCTTGGCCATGAAAGCGGGCCATGCCACAAACCATGGCGTGGTCATCGGCGAAGCCACGGTCGCCGTGAATTTCGCTCCAATTGGTGAAGATGCGATCGACGTATTCGAGTGTGAGAGGGCGCTGTGGGTTCCGCGCTAACTCCGCTTTTTGCCAGGCAGTGAAATGTGCCGCAATCTGGGCTTGCAAAGTTTGAATACGATCGTGCAGTTGCTGAATTTGGCCGCGAACGTCCTCGTCCTGCCCCGGCAAAGAGTGCAGGCGTTCCAGTTGCCGCTCGATCCTTCCCAGTTCCTGTTGTGCCTTTAGTTGAGACTCCATCTTCCTGCCATCACCGTTCCTGGAGGCCCAGCGTGTTTCTACCATCGAAAGTAGAAATTCCGTGCCGGTTACCACCAGCATCGCGTTTGTGGCCGCCGGAGCCGTCGCAGATTGCAAAGTCGCACTCCTTCGAACCGAAGCTCTCATCCGGCGCATGTCTCAATCCACGTCTTAGTCAATGACCCTCACTGCGCCGCGGCCACACAACTCCTCTACTCGGGCCACAAAATTGCGGTCTGGATGGACATTATAGCCCTCGGCCTCCATCACCACCATGAAATCGCCCTGGCGTTCCACGTCAAACAACACTTTTGCCTCCCCTTTACGCTGGGCACAAAGCGCATGGAGTTCGTCGACAACGGACTCATTCGCAGTCTCGAGCGGAATGCGGATGCGCAACGAACGCGGCAATGGAACCTTGGCATCCGCGAGCGGAATGATGTCGTTCGCCGTCAGTTTGGGATTCACGCCTTCTTCGACCCGCAAGCCTCCGCGCACCAGCACAGGAACTTCGAGCTTCACCTTCTCCTGCAACTTTCGATACGCCTCGGGAAAGACAATCATTTCGACCGAGCCAGCCATGTCTTCCAAGGCGCCTTGGGCGTAGAAGTCCCCTTTTTTGGACTTCAGCACGCGAAGGTTAGTAATGATTCCAGCGGTACAGATGTTTTCGTCCTTCCCGGTAGAAGCCTTGATACCAGCGATGTCCGCCGTGCTCAAAGCACGGAGATCCTCCAACTTGTCTTTGTATTTTTCCAGCGGATGGCCAGTGATAAAAAACCCGAGAATTTCCTTCTCCGCGGCTAAGCGGGTGTGCTCATCCCAGTCCGGCGTGTCCGGCAATTTGTCATTGTTGACCGGAGCTTCATCCTGCGCGAAAACGCCGAACAGTCCGTGCTGGCCGGATTCCACGTCACGCTGAGTCTTCATCGCTCGATCCATGGCCTTGTCAAGCACAGCCATTAACTGGCCCCGCCGCCCCAGCGAATCCATGGCGCCACTCTTGATCAGCGACTCCAGAACACGTTTATTCAGGAGCCGCAAATCCACCTTCTCGCAGAATTCGTAGATGGATCGATAACGTTCCCCGTCCTGTCGGCCAGCCACAATCGACTGGATGGCGTTGTGCCCAACGTTTTTCACCGCCGCCAAACCAAAGCGGATTGCGCTGCCATGCGGCGTGAAATTCGCGTCGCTCACGTTGATATCGGGTGGTTCGACGGCGATCCCCATTTCGCGGCATTCGTTGATGTACTTCACCACATCATCGGTGTTGCCGGTCACCGACGTCAGCAACGCGGCCATGAACTCCACCGAGTAGTGAGTCTTCAGAAAAGCCGTGTGATAAGCCAACAGCGCATAGGCCGCAGAATGTGATTTGTTGAAACCGTACCCCGCGAACTGCGCCATGAGATCAAAAATCTTCTCCACTTTCTTTGGCGGGTAGCCGCGCTGGACTGCACCTTCGACGAAGCGCTCGCGCTGCTGCGCCATTTCTTCAGGTTTCTTTTTGCCCATGGCGCGACGCAGCAGATCGGCTTCTCCGAGAGAATATCCCGCCAGCCGGTTCGCGATCTGCATGACCTGTTCCTGGTAGACGATCACGCCCAGCGTTTCCTCCAAAACCTCCTTTAACTCCGGCAGTTCGTATTCGATCTTCTTGCGGCCATGCTTGCGATCGATGAAGTCATCGATCATTCCTCCTTGGATCGGACCGGGACGATAGAGAGCGTTCAATGCAGTGAGATCTTCGATCGAATTGGGCTGGTAACGGCGAAGCACATCGCGCATACCGTGCGATTCAAACTGGAAGACGCCCGAGGTCAGTCCGCTGTGAAACACTTTTTTGTAGGTTTCCTGGTCAGTAAACTCAATATCCTGTAACGCAATGCGCTCACCGCGTGTTTGTGAGATCAGTTTTACGGCGTCGTCGAGAATGGTGAGCGTAGTGAGCCCAAGAAAATCCATCTTCAGCAGGCCCATCTTCTCGATGGCCACCATGTCGTACGCGGTAACAATTTCGTCGTTCTTGGTTTTGTGCAGGGGGACGAGTTCCGTGAGCGGCCGCGGTGATATCACGACGCCCGCGGCATGAACTCCGGCGTTGCGCACCAGTCCCTCGAGCTTGCGGGCAGTATCCAGCAAGGTACGCACCTGCGGTTCGCTCTCGTAGGCCTGCTGCAGCGCCGGCGAATCTTTAATAGCCTGTTCCAGCTTGATGTAGAGCGTAGTCGGGACCATCTTGGCGATGCGGTCCACGTCGGCATATGGGATGTCCATCGCGCGCCCTACGTCCTTGATCGCCGCTTTAGCCGCCATGGTGCCAAAAGTGATGATCTGCGCTACGTTCTCGCGCCCATATTTCTGGGTGACGTAGTTAATCACTTCGCCGCGTCGATTCATGCAGAAATCGATATCGATATCCGGCATTGAGATGCGTTCGGGGTTCAAGAAGCGCTCAAAGAGCAGTTCGTGTTGTAGTGGATCAATATCAGTGATGCCCATCGAATACGAAACCAGCGATCCTGCCGCCGATCCACGCCCCGGGCCGACGGGGATGTCATGCTCTTTGGCATAGCGGATGAAGTCCCAAACGATCAAAAAATATCCGGAGAACTGCATCTGTTGAATGATGGCGAGCTCGCGCGCCAGCCGCTGTTCATATTCCGCGATGCTGCGTTTCAACCGCCCCTGATTTACAAGTCCTCGCAGAATTTCCAAACGCCGGGCGAACCCTTCCCGCGTGACGTGTTCGAAATAGCTGTCCAGCGTGTATCCAGCAGGAACATCGAAGTGAGGAAAGGGATTGCTGACTTTCTCCAATCGTGTGCTGCAGCGCTCGGCGATGGCCAGGGTCCGCGAAAGCACGTCGGGGGCATCCTTGAACACGCGGAGCATTTCGTCGTGGCTCTTGACGTAAAAGTCCGTACCCTGGAACTTCATGCGGTTGGTGTCCTGGATGGACTTGCCGGTCTGAATGCAGAGCATCACATCCTGGGCGTGAGCATCGTCCTCGCACAAATAGTGGCTGTCGTTCGTAGCGACCATCGGCAGGCCCAATTCTTTTTCTAGCCGGAACAGATTAGGATGGATGCGGTGCTCCATCTCCAAACCCTGATCCTGAATCTCCAGAAAGAAATTATCCTTGCCGAAGATGTCGCGATAAAACACCGCCGCATCGCGCGCAGCTTCGTACTTCTCTTCCATCAATCTTTCGGCTACCTCTCCCTTGAGGCAGCCTGACAGTCCGATCAATCCTTTGGAATGCTCGGCCAGAAACTTCTTGCTTACCCGAGGCTTGTAGTAGAAGCCATGCAGCGAAGCCTCCGACGTGATCTTCACCAGGTTGCGATAGCCTTCTTCGTTTTCCGCCAGGACCAGCAAATGGTTGTAAGTGTCGCCGTCTGGCGGAGTTCGGGAAATATTGTGATCGTCCTTCTTACAGATATAGAGCTCGCAGCCGATGATTGGCTTGATCCCGGCCTGCTTGGCGGCGTTCACAAAATGCACGGCACCAAAGATATTACCGTGATCGGTCATGGCAACCGCGGGCATGCCAAGCTCTTTGGCGCGCTCG
>Ga0207141_10002_pt1 | contig 85056 bp, 84 predicted proteins | sample Alteio_BWMinHeat_5_FD_153553 | JGI IMG/M metagenome (GOLD analysis project Ga0207141, IMG submission 153553) | Enriched cells from forest soil in Barre Woods Harvard Forest LTER site, Petersham, Massachusetts, United States -... | ecosystem: Environmental > Terrestrial > Soil > Temperate forest >... | reverse complement strand
CTATACTGCCGCCATTGATCAGGGAGCACGACCGGACGACACGATCCTCGATGCACCAGTTACTTTTCCTACGGCGTCCGGGCCTTACACTCCACACAATTATGATGAGAAGTTTGAAGGGACCATCACGCTTCGGCGGGCGTGTAATATTTTGCAATAGACAGAATGAGGGCCGACCCATTGGGCAGTTCCATCGTCTTCTGAATCGAACCATCGCCGAAGGTCTTGTCGCCCACAACGTCGCCGCGGGCATTTTCAAGAATAGCGGCAGCGACAACCTCTGCCGGCCCGGCCGTCCCCTTATTGACCAGCACTACCATCGGCAGGTTGGTAATGGCCTTGGAAGGATCCGCATTAAAGGCCTCGCGAGGATATTTCTGGCCCTGGAGATACGTAATCGTACCGTGATTCAGGAAAAGATTGGCGGTCGCGATGCCTTCGGCCTCCTCACCCTCAGCGCAGTTGCGCAAATCCAGGATGAGCTTCTTTGTCCCCGACTTCTGCAGAGCTTTGATCTTGTTAGCAACTTCCTGCGCCTTGCCCTTGGTGAAAGCATTGACGCGGATTTCAGCAATCCCGTCCTCGACCACCTTGTCGCTTACGGGCGGAATAACAACAATATCGCGAGTAATAACAACCTTCTGCGGCTCGGCGCGCCGGGCCCGAACCAGGGAAACGGTTACATTTGAACCGGACTGCCCCGAAAGCAGGCTGCGAACTTCGCCGACCGACATCTCCCGAGTGCTTTTGCTCTCAATGGCCTCGATAATATCGGTGTCCTGAAGCCCAGCTTTATCCGCGGGTCCGCCCGGAATGACCGAAATCACCGACGCGTAGCCAAAGCGCTTGGAAATGGCGGCTCCGATGTCAGCCTTCGCTTCGGTTTGATGAGACTTGTATTCCGCGTACTCGGATGGACTGAGATAGCTGGAATTAGCATCCAGGGACTCGAGCAGCCCATGCAGAGCGCCAGCGGTCACAACCGGAATATTGGGCTCCTCGACATATTCGCTGCGCACGCGAGACAGGACTTCGCTATACACCTGGAGCTGGCGGTAAGCACCGTCGTTGCTGGAGGCGCGCACGCCGTCCATTCCACCAACCACCATGAACAACAGCACTACCGCGGATGAAGCAAGAACTACAGCCTTGGTCTTTGTCGACATCGGATTCGTTTTCTCTGAAAGGAAGTCACTTCCTAAGAAGTGTTGCCATTATATCTGGTTTGATGCTGATTTCTCAGAGTTTGCTGCGGTAAAAATGCGCCCATTGGTAACCAAGCCTGCGGGCTTGCGCAGGTTGTGCAGGCCAGCATTCGAGAATCTCTTTCCGTAATCATAAGAAAGGACTTACAGCTTGTCTGTGATGGCAAAATCAGTGCGGATCGGTGGATACTGCGGATGGATCGGGCAGGGTTGAGGTTTCGCTGGGTCCGTGGGCATTCGACCGATTAACCCCGGTGATTTGATAGTCGGTGTAATCGATCGTGAGGACCGCTTTGCCGCCCATCCGAACCTGAGTTTCAGACTCATTGTGGGCGGGAAGCCAGAAGCCTCCGATTTTGCCCCAACGATATTCGATTTGCGTGTGACTGACCCAGAGGGATGGGTTCTTGGCAGGTTCGCCCTGCATGCGAGCTATAGCGAAATCCCTGGCGTCGATCCAAAGCTTTCCGCGGTAAAGATATTTGCTCTTTCCCTTGGGAGTTACCGCAAGCACATAAAAATCTCCGGTTGGGGTATGCTCGGTCCCCGCCATCGCGAAATCGTAGTTCTTGGGGCTGATTTCCAGCTCTTTCCGGTTCTGCTCTTCCTGCGCCTCCTTCTCGCTGCTAAGCAGCTTCAAAAGCACACGATTGATCAGGACCTTGGAACCACTTTCAGCGAGGATTTTGAAATCCTTGCGGTCAGGCGCAGTGTAAGCAGCTTCCACCTGCATTCCAGCTTCGTGGTTGCCAAAAAGTCCGTGATACTCCAAATGGTAAACCCGCTTGCCCCGATATCCGCGTAAGCTCTGAGATCGCTGGGCGTTTGCGGCCATCAGTCTTTGCACGATGACGTCGGTCGAGGGAGCAGGAGGGGGCGTGTGCACATCCGCTTCAGCGAAGCTAAAGGTAGCCAGCATGGTGAGCAGAAACACGCTGGCCTGCACTGGGAAATCACAACCGCGCTGCTCGAGACACCGCCAGCGGAGCGGTTCAGAAGAATAAGAAAAAATTCGCAAGCAATTTTCAATCTACCACATTCGATGAGAGATGAAGGCACAGAAGGACCGCGGATTTTCGAGGCCGAAACCCTCCCATACCCATAGACAAAAACCGCAAAACCGCTGAGAGCAGCCGCGGTGGGTGCAGAGCGGTAAAGACGTAGCTAGCTACCTCTCTACCCAGCTTTTGATGAAATTGAAGTTGCCCACTTACCGAACTGCAGCTAGCTGCGTGCGCAATTTGTGGGTCGCGCGAAAGAGCGTGTTCTTGATGGTGCCTTCGCTGGTGTTCAGAATGCCAGCGACAGTTCGCAACCGCAAACCGTGATAATGCTTCAGCTCGAACACCACCCGCTCCCGCGGTGAGAGTCTCTGCATGGCGCGAACGATACAGGCTCGCAGCTCGCGGCTGGCCATATTGCGCTCCGGACTGGCCCCAGCCCGCTGATCGGCAATGCGGTCGAGGGCTTGCTCCTCTTCGCCCTCTGACGAAATCGTGGTCGTCACATCCCGATATCGAGAGGATCGTTTCCGCAAGTGATCGAGACACAGATTGGTCACGATGCGGTAGATCCAGGTATAGAAAGAGCACTCAAACCGGAAGCTGCCAATGTTTATGTATGCGCGAAGGAAAGCTTCCTGGTAAATGTCCTGGGCATCTTCCTGCGAACCGGTAAGATGCACCGCCAGGCGGAGAACTGGACGATCATATTGCCGCACCAGTTCTTCGAAAGCGCCGGCGTCGCCGAGTTGAGCTCCGCGGATGAGCTGGGTGTCATCTACACGAGCTGGACCAACCTTGTCTCGATGCTGAACGCGAATTTGTAGAGTGTTTTCCACTTTTCAACTCCCTAACAAAACTTCAGCCGACGAACTTATAACCCGTCCCGTGCACCGTCAAAATGAATCGAGGTTCCTCGGGCTTGGGCTCGACCTTCTGCCGGAGGCGAACAATGTGCGCATCCACTGTGCGCGTGGTCGGAAAGCGATCGTATCCCCAGACATCCTCGAGCAGCCGGTCGCGGCTCAGAGTTTCTCCCGGATGAATGAGGAAGTACTTCAAAAGCTCGAACTCCTTTGATGAAAAATCCAGCGCATGACCTCTGCGCGATACCTGGCAACTGCGCAAATTCACTTCGACCTCGCCGAACGAATATTTCTCATCCGTCTTGGTAGCGATTCGCGCGCGACGCAGTACGGCCTTCACCCGCGCCAGCAGTTCACGAATGGAAAACGGCTTGGTAACGTAGTCATCGGCGCCCAATTCAAGTCCCACTACCTTGTCCACTTCTTGTCCGCGCGCAGTCAGCATGATGATCGGAATCGAAGGCCGCTTGGTCTTAAGCTGCCGGCAAACGTCCAGCCCGCTCATCCTCGGCATCATGACATCGAGGATTACGAGGTCCGGAGACTCGGCGATGGCGCGCTCCAGGCCCGCGACGCCGTCACCAGCGGTGATGACCTGATGCCCCTCGAATTCGAAGTTGTCGCGCAAGCCCGCCACCATGTTGGGCTCGTCTTCGACAATCAGGATTTTCGCCATGCTCTTAGTCTCCAGTGCCTACGCCAATGCTGCTTTCGAAGTGTTGGATGGCAACGCTACGGGTAGATTGATGGTGAACTTGCTGCCCCGGCCGGGCACGCTATCCACTGAAACCTCACCGCCGTGCGCCTGAACAATGTGCCGAACCAATGCGAGCCCCAAACCGCTGCCCTTGGTGTTGTGAACCAGGGGGTCGCCCACGCGGTAGAACTTGTCAAAAATCTTCTGCTGCTCAGTCGCAGGGATGCCGATGCCATGATCCACCACCTCGAGTTTGACGGAGCCGTTATCGCGGAACAGGTTAACCCCTATATATTTCTGGTCCTGCGAATACTTGAGCGCGTTGTTGACCAGGTTTAACAGGGAACGCGCCATGGCTTCGCGATCCACGCTGAGCGGCGGCACGTCGTCGGCAATCTTTTCCTCGAAAGCGAACCCGCTTTGCTCGATCTGATAGCGATAAGATTCGAGCGTGTTGCGCACCAGTTCGCGCATATCGGTCTGGCGGAAGTCGTATTCCTTGCGGCCAGCTTCGATGCGCGAAAAGTCCAGGATGTTGTTGATCAGCGCGGTGAGCCGCTCGCTCTCTTTGCGGATAATGCTGTAATACTCCTGATATTTGTCCGGTGATTTCAGCCGGCCCATCTCCAAAGTTTCCGCGTAGAGCCGGATCAGCGAGAGCGGCGTCCGCAACTCGTGCGAAACGTTGGACACGAAATCAGATTTCAGCCGCGCCAGCGCCATCTCGCGCGAAATATTTCGATGCGTCATCACGATCCCACCAGTGAGCAAGAGCGAGATGGCGCCAAGAATCAAAAAGCTGGTGTGAACAAAATGCTGGCCTAACGCAGCCAGCGTGGTTCCTCGCAACTTGATGGCAAGCGTCAGGCCGGGGAACGCGCCCTCAAGGTTGCGTTCGACCTCGGGTTCGCCCCCATCCCAGCCCACCGAAGCCACCATGGGCGGCGACTCATGTCGGGGATGGACCATCATCACAGCGTGGTTCCTCTCGCCTTTTTCTTCCTGATGACTTAAAAGTGTCTCCAGCATTTCCGGGAAGAACCGGTCACGCAAATACTCGGCATCGAACACCATTCCGCCGATGGCCTTATGCCCCCCCAAGCTGTCTGCCGCCAGGAAAATGGCGACTGATTGATATAAGCGCTTTTCGCCGCGCGCAGCCCAATTAGGAAAAAAGGAGTAAGGCTTACCCTTCTTCGCCATCTCCTCCATACCCTTGACTTCGTCCTTGTATTCCACCTGCATCCATCCGCTGGTCATGCTGGAAAATTCGTCGGCCTCGGCGCGAAATGCAGCATCCTTAAGCCGCGATGGCTGGGAACGGAACGTCAATCCCCTGCCCGGTTCATAGATGAAGATATGGGCAATCTGAGGGTGGGTGGCGAGAATCCTGTCCATCGTTTCCACGCAAGCATTGCCGGCGCCGGGGAATTCGCCTCGAAGATCATCGGCGACGTCGTAGGCTTTTTGGTTGATCTCCTTTTCGGAAATCGCCAGCACCTGATTGAAATCGCGCTGGAACGCAGCTTCCACCCCCCGATCGCGCTGGACCTCATTCAAATGTATTGCGCTCAGGATGACCAGGGCGGCGGCGGGCAAGACTACGGCGAGCTCCAGTGTGAGCATCAACCGGGTTCGCTCGCTCCAACGCCGCTTCGATTTCATCAAGCTCTCCAGACTCGGGGTACTCGATCAGCCCCGGAAACAAACATAGTTGAACACCCAGCAGGATGTGTCAATCCAGAGTAAAAACAAGTAAAAAGTTGTGAACTGGTTGATTCATCAGATACAACGCGCGTCCGCTTAGATCGCGGGGAAGAAAGCACGGGAAGGACGCTAAGGCAGCTTGAAATTCACCGTCACGTAAGTCTCAGCTTCCACGGCGACGCCGTTTCGAAGGTAGGGTTTGTACCGCCACTGCTTGACGGCTTTCACCGCTGCTTGCCCAAGAAGCAGGGAGCCGTCCACCAGCTTCAGGTCTCGGATGCTACCGTCTTTGCCGATCCACGCCTGCAAAATCACGGCGCCTTGGAGTCCGGCTCTTAAAGCCTGCTCGGGATAGGTGGGTCGTACTCTTTGCAAGAGCAGCGCTTGGGATAAATCCTCGGCCAAGTTCACTGGTTCCACTTGGCTAAGCAGAGACGGAGAACGTTTGAGGCTCTCGCTTCGCACCGAACCAGCTTTCGACTGCGGCATGGTTAAACTCTCCGGAATTGAAATCCGCGAGGGCGCCAAGGGGAGAGGACCTTGATCCGGACGGGCATCAGCCTGCAGCGTTTCAGTGGGAATGATCGAAGCCTGGTCGGTTTGGAACGTCGTCGGGACGGAGACACGCGCGCTCGCAGACGCATACTTAGCAGACCCGGACCGTCGCGAGGCAGCTTCCACCAGCAGCGAGGACTTCGAACTCGAATCATTTTCGGGAGGCGGTGATTTGCCCGATCTCGTTACCAGAGCTTGCTTATAGGCGGTAGCGACGCTGGCGAACACACTTTGAACCTGCAGGGGCTGACCCCAGATGTAGCCAACAGAAATGAAAGCCACGCTCAAGATAGCGGTCCACAAGAACCTTTTCTGGTTATATCTTTTCACCGCGCCAGATACCTGCTCGGTACAGTTCTGGTGGTTCATGGACCGGAACAAGGTGCGGTCGAGGGTCGCAAACGTGAGATTCAGCCGCGCCGCGGTCGCGCTGTAGCTAAAGCTGGGTGCGGGGGAGGGCTCAACCGTGTACGCGACCGTAGGCATGGGGGAGGGCTGGTCTAACTGCGGCCGCCGCTTGTCGCTCTGTATTTTCACTGTCGCCGGCTTTGTTTTCTCGCCCTGGGTAAAGTCGCCCCTGGAAATCCATGCCCTCATGCAAGCCAGATAACGGTCGTTGCTGAGCACGGAATACTTAACTTGATCGGGGATCAACGGTTTCGTCAAAACCAGATCAGGAGCATCCTCCACGGCCATAGACTCGGAAGTCCCACTGGTGAGAGCGAGAGTGAAAGCAGCCTTGTTCAACTTCAGTTCGCGAGCGCTCTTCAACAGAAATGCTGCCTCCGGCCCACTGTCCCAATCGGCAGCAATCACGTCAAAACTTCGGCTGGTAAGCCATTCGACGGCGGTAAAGATGTCCGGACAGGGTTCAATCTCCAGTTCAAGCTCTCGGAGAGCCTGAACCAACTGGCGCGAACTGTCCTCGTCGGAAGAGAACAAAAGAGAGACTGGTGACATCAACTATTAGGCTAGTTTTTCAGACAGGTGGGTGACAAGTTACGAACTACCACCATTGTGCTATATCAGAAGACCGGGTAACCGGCGGCACCGTTACCTGTACTATTGGACTAGTTCGGCGCGGGGCAGCCATCGCAGGCAATGGAAAACAGCATTGCCATTGGCTTTGCCGGACGCATAGAATCTTCTGTTACCAACTGTGAATACTAACTGGCTGGACTTTCAGCACAGGCTGATTGAAAGAGGCTGATTGAAGAAAGTCATTGCGATGTATCCCGGGTCGTTCGATCCACCGACTAACGGGCACCTGGATTTGATCGAGCGGGGCAGCAAAATCTTTGACGAACTGGTCGTGGCGATCCTCCGCAATGCGGAGAAGGCTCCCCTGTTCAACCTGTCTGAACGGCTGCTTATGCTGGAAGCCATGACTGCAGAGTTCAAGAACGTGCGCGTGGATACGTTCGACGGACTGATGGTGGACTACGCGGCCAAGGTCAAAGCCAGTGCCGTGCTTCGGGGTATTCGCGCCATCAGCGATTACGAATATGAGTTGCAGATGGCTTTGATGAACCGCAAATTGCAGCCTGACCTGGAAACCGTATTCATGATGCCCGCAGAACAGTATTCTTACCTGAGTTCCCGTCTGGTGCGGGAAATCGCCCAATTGGGAGGCTCGGTGAAAGATCTGGTTCCGGAGATGGTTGAACAACGTCTGAAGGAAAAGCTGGACCCCGCTATCAAACTGGCAAACGCCAGAAAACCGAAGTCGAGGAAACGAGGATGACTCCAGTTACGGAAGCGACTCTTGGATTGAGACTCACCGAGCGAATTAACCGCATCGAACCATCCGCGACAATGGCAGTGGTGGCGGAGGCCGATAAGCTGCGCCAGCAGGGGATCGACGTGGTGGATTTTGGAGCGGGCGAACCTCACTTCGCCACGCCCCAGCACATCAAGGATGCCGGCATTGCTGCGATTCAGGGCAACTTCACCAAGTACACCGCGGTCAGCGGCACCGCCGAACTGCGCGACGCCATTGCGCATCGGCACGCGGTTGATTTCGATTCGGACTATCGCCGCGAAGAGGTGATTGCTTCAACTGGAGGCAAGCAGGCATTATTCAATGCTGTGCAGGTTTTGGTCGACCACGGCGATGAAGTCATCCTGCCGGTGCCTTACTGGGTTTCCTTCAAGGACATCGTGCGCTATGCGGGGGGAAATTGTGTATTGCTGGAAACCGACGAAGCGCAGGGCTTTCGCGTCACTGCAGCGATGATTGAGCGTCTGGTCACACCAAGGACCAAGCTTATTATCTTGAACTCACCATCCAATCCTTCCGGAGCGGTAATGTCGCCGGAGGATCTAGTGGAAGTACTGCGCCTGGCGCACGAGCGCGGCATCTGGGTGATTTCGGATGAATGCTATGTGTACCTGAATTACACGGCAAAAAGATTTTCAATAGGATCGCTGCGTGAATTCCGCGAGCGCATGGTGATCATCGGGTCGCTCTCTAAGACTTACGCGATGACCGGTTGGCGATTAGGTTATGCCTTAGCGCCCGCTCCGGTTGTGAGCGCAATGCAGAAGCTGCAAAGCCAATCCACGTCGAACCCGACATCGATTGTGCAGAAAGCAGCGGTAGCGGCGTTGAAAGGCCCACAGCAATGCGTGATGGACATGCGGGCGGAGTACATCAACCTGCGCGACCATGTAGTCGATGGACTGCGCTCGATTCCAGGGGTGAAATGCACATTGCCCGAGGGCGCGTTCTATGCATATCCAAATGTGTCCGCCTTCTTTGGGCGCAGCGGAGTGAAATCGGCTTCGGACCTCGCGGGAAAGCTGTTGCGTGAAGCGTACGTGGCCACGGTTCCCGGCGAAGGCTTCGGAACCCGCGACCATATCCGTGTTTCCTACGCTACGTCGATTGCGGAGCTTGACCGCGGGTTGGAGCGCCTGCGGAAGTTTCTCGCGGCACTGTGAAGCGCGAGCGACTCTGCGGGTGGCGCCGCCTCGTCCGATACTGTGGCCTTCGCTCACACTTCCGAAGGCAAGATGCCGGTGCTGTAGATTTGATTCCCGCGAACCACGTCTCTGAATTTCTGCCGCATGAATAATCTTTACCCGCTGTTAATGTCGCCAGCATTCGACCCGCGCCCCTGGGGTACGACTGACTTGTCCCCGATTTATCCGAATCATCGCTTCGAGGAGAAGATTGGCGAGTCGTGGCTGACGGGGGACAATTGCAAAGTGGCGAACGGACATTTGCGTGGAAAGTCGCTCGCCGAGTTGAGCTCGCAGTTTGGTAAGGAGTTGGTAGGCGAGGCCGCCCCCGATCCGGGCCGCTTTCCATTGCTGTTGAAGTTTCTCTTTCCTCATGAAAAGCTTTCGGTGCAGGTCCACCCCGATGACCAAGCGGCACGGCGCGTGGGTCAACCCTGCGGCAAGACCGAGTGCTGGTATGTGGCGCATGCCAAGCCCGGAGCCCAGATCGCATTGGGTCTGCAGCCGGGGGTTACAGGGGAGCAGTTCGAACGGGCGATTCACCAGCAGCGCGCGGAGGAATTGCTGAATTGGATCAACGTATTTCCCGGTGAAATGATTTATGTTGCCGGCGGCACGGTGCACACGCTGGGTCCGGGTTCGATTATTGTAGAGACTCAGCAGCAGTCCGACACAACTTATCGTCTCTATGACTACGGCCGCCCGCGTGAGCTGCATCTGCAAGCGGGGATGGCGGCAGTGAAAGAGAAAGTGGCTTCCGGGAAGGTGATCCGTCCAGCGCCGGCCGTAATCGTGGGCACGAAGAATCGACGGTCACCCCTGGTGGCTTCGCCTTTTTTCGTGGTGGAAATGTTCGAATTGAAAGACGCGCTGGATTTCCGGACCACACAAGACGCAGACAAGAATTCAGTTCAGATACTGGTTGCGGTCGAGGGTTGCGCCGTGATCGAAGCGCAGGGCGCCGAGCCGGTTACCTTGGCAAAGGGAGACGCGGTCGTCGTGCCGGCATCGATCGCCGACTTTCACGTGCGCCCGCAATGGACGGTGGAATTTCTTAAGGCTTCTTTACCAGGGAACGCAGTACCGGAGCCTGCAACCAGGATATGAACGACAATGCATAACTCTGTAGCGAAAACGAAATCAAATTTCTATCCTGTAATTCTTGCAGGCGGGCGCGGAACCCGGTTTTGGCCATTGAGCCGCAAGCGGCGAGCCAAGCAGTTGCTGGTGCTGGATGGCAAGCAGACCATGATCCAGCAAACCGTTTCGCGCCTGCTGCCGCTTGCCCCGGTCAAACGTACCTGGATCATCACAAATGAAGATTCCCAGCGAGAGATCGCGCGCCAGATCCCGCGGCTCAGTAAACAGCAGATCGTTGCTGAGCTGGTAGGACGGAACACTGCACCGGCTATTGGCTTGGCTGCTTTTATTTTGTTGCGAAGCGATCCCGACGCGGTAATCGGAATGTTCCCTTCGGACCACGTTATTAGAGACGAGAAACGCTATCGCCAGGTTTTGCAGAAAGGTATCGAGATTGCCGCCGCCGGCGAAAACATCGTGGTGCTGGGGATTCGTCCAACGCGCGCCGAGACAGGATACGGTTATATCGAAGTCGACTTGGCGATGGAGCGGGAAGCCTACCGGGTACGCCGATTCACGGAAAAACCAGACGCCGAACACGCCGCTAGTTTCCTCGAAGCGGGGAACTACTTCTGGAACAGCGGCATGTTTCTTTGGAGTGCTCGAACTCTAACCAACGCCTTGCGTGAGTATTTGCCTAAAACCGCGCCGGTTCTTGAGCAGATCGCGCAGGCGTTTGGCACGCCGAAGTTTGCCGCGACATTTCGCCGGCTTTATCCCAAATGCGAGAACATCAGCATTGATTACGCAGTGCTTGAGCCACGCTCGTCCAAAGGGGAGCAGAGTTCTAACATCTTCTGTCTGCCGGCAGATTTTGGGTGGAACGATCTGGGATCATGGGCCGCATTACACGAACACCATGCGGCCAAGGGCCAACCTCCAGACGGTAACCTGATCTCCAGTGAAGGTTTCTTCAACCTGAACGCAGCGGGGAATTACATTCATGCCCCGCGCAAATTTGTGGCGGCAGTAGGCGTGAACGATCTCGTAGTCGTAGAGACAGCTGATGCGTTGCTGATCACCACCCGCGAACGTGCCCAGGACGTGGGTAAGATTGTGAAGTATCTGGATGAGAAAAAACTTCACAAATTGGTGTAGCGGTTGTTGGGCAAAAGCTAAGACGATGTCGACCCAAGACCAACGACTAAGGACTAACGACCAATAACCAATGACCGCTCCCATTAAATTCGGCACCGACGGCTGGCGAGGAATCATCGCCGACGACTTCACATTCGACAATGTGCGCCGCGTTGCCGGCGCGATTGCCGCCTACGTTCTCAAACACGAAGACGCGTGCCGCGGCGTAATTGTCGGATACGATACGCGCTTCATCTCACAACGCGCGGCTCGGGTCGTTGCGGAAGTCCTGGCTGCAGCTGGGATTCCGGTCAAGTTGGCCAATGATTACACGCCCACACCCGCGATTTCATTTGCCGTAAAACAACGCGGTGCCGCTGGCGGCGTGGTCGTAACATCGAGCCATAATCCGTGGAACTGGAATGGAGTGAAATTCAAGGGCAAGTTTGGGGGCTCGGGTACGCCCGCGATCATGAAGGCAATCGAAGACGAGCTGGGTGCCGGCGCCATGCCAAGCGGTCAAAAAGCCGCAATCGAAGAGGTTGACTTGAAGCAAGCCTACGTCGAAGCCATTAGCGCTTTCGCTGATCTCGAGGCAATTGCCAGGGCGGATTTCAAGTTTGCCGTGGATTCGATGTACGGCTCAGGGCGTGGTGTGCTGGCGGGAATTTTCAGCAAGCATGGGATTCGCCACATCACCATCCGCCAGGAGTTGAACCCGCTATTTCCCGACATCAATCCGGAACCAATCGAGCCGCACGTAGCCATGCTGCAGCAAATCGTGGTGAAAGAGGGCTGCGATGCCGGGCTTGCGACCGACGGCGATGCGGATCGCATCGGGGCCGTGGCCGAAGATGGCAGCTTCGTCGATTCTCATAAGATTATTTCCGTTCTCCTGCAGTGGCTGCTAGTAAGAAAAAAATGGCCCGGAGAGGTGGTGCGTGCTTTCAACACCACTCGCATGATCGATCGCATTGCGGCCAAGCACGGCCGCAAAGTGAACGAGTGCCCCATCGGTTTCAAGTACGCCGCCGATTTGATGATGGAGCGCGAAATTGTGATCGGCGGCGAGGAATCAGGTGGAATCGGTTATTCGCGATTCTTGCCAGAGCGCGACGGTCTTCTGAATTCGCTATTGCTGGCCAATGTCATGGCAGACGAGTGCAAGCCGCTGGGCCAATTGGTCGCGGATTTGCAGCGCGAGTACGGTCCGCACTACTACGGGAGGCGCGACCTTCACATCCGGGAAGACTTGAAGCAGCGGGCCATCCAGCGAGCGCGATCCGATGCGACCAACCATTTGGGCAGTTACCGCGTCTTAAAAAAAGAGAGCCTCGACGGGATAAAGTTTTTTCTGGATGCGCCCACGAATGGCAACGGAGCCGAGGCGTGGGTTTTGTTCCGGGCCTCAGGGACTGAACCGCTGTTACGCGTGTACTCGGAGGCTGCATCACCCGAATTGGTGAACGAGATCTTGTCCACGGCTGAAACCTTTGTGAAGAGTGGATAGGGCGCACCCGGTCGCTCCCACCGTTCACTGCACTTAAGAGTCTCGCATTTGACGCCCCCGAGTACGATAATCATCTAAAGATGGGCATTGCCGTCACAACAACGCCTACTCCGAGCGATTCGCCCGAAACGCGGCGATATAACCGCATTCGGAGACGGCTCGGTATCGCCGATTTTGTCCTCGGGCTGCTGTTGCTCGTCGTATTGCTGGCAACAGGTTGGAATGGCGCGCTGCGTGATCTGGCCATGCATGGGGCGTACGAGCATTACACGCTGGCTGTGTTTCTTTATTTCCTGATGCTCATGGTCATCGGCAAGCTGCTCGGACTGGGGCTGGATTACTACGGATTTCGAGTCGAGCACCGCTACAATCTTTCCAATCAAAGGTTCCGCGCCTGGGTATGGGACGAAGCCAAAGGGTTTCTGGTCGGCGTGGCCTTGGGATCGATTGTGGTTGAAATGCTTTACTTCATTATTCGTCAGTTCCCGCAGCATTGGTGGCTGATCGCATGGGCTGCCTTCCTGGGATTGTTCGTGCTGATGGCGCAGCTAGCGCCGGTTGTTCTGTTCCCCATCTTCTATAAATTCGAACCGCTCGACAATGCTGATCTTAAATCCCGTCTGGTGACCCTCAGCGAGCGTGCGGGAACGCGGGTGCGCGGCGTGTACAAATGGAACCTTTCGGAGAAGAGCAAGAAGGCCAACGCGGCGTTGACTGGCCTTGGCAACACCCGCCGGATCATCCTCGCCGACACGCTTCTCGAACATTACTCCGCCGACGAGATTGAGGCGGTCCTTGCACACGAGTTGGGGCATCACGTGCACCGCCATATTCTGAAGAGTATTGCGGTGCAGGCGGTGGTCACACTGGTGGGGTTCTGGGCGGCAAATTTTGTGCTCCACTATGCCGTGGAACGAACCCACATGTTTGAAACTATGTCGGACTTCGCCAATCTGCCGTTGCTGGTGCTGGTTTCGACTGTTCTGTCGTTCCTCTTGCTGCCGGCCCTCAACGCGTATTCCCGCTACAACGAACGTCAGGCGGACCGCTACGCATTCCAGTCCATCGCCAGCGTGGAGCCGTTCATTTCGTCCATGAATAAACTGGCTGACCAGAATCTGGCCGAGCGATCTCCCGCCCGGTGGGTAGAATGGTTTTTCCAATCGCATCCGGCAATTTCGCGGCGGGTATTGGCCGCAGAAGCATGGGCGAAAATGCAAACTTCGTCCGCATCTCAAAAATAAAACCTCTAGAGACGTAGCTTGCTACGTCTCGCGCACGCCGAGAATTTCTTCTATCCTGCGCAGATCTTCCTCGGTATCAACGCCAACGGTGTCGTACGGTGTTTCCCCAACCTGAATCGGAATTCCGTTTTCCAAAAAACGCAACTGCTCCAACCGCTCGCTGCGTTCCAGTGACGACTCGGGCAGTGCACAAAATCGGTCAAGTGCGGGCTTACGATAGACGTAAAATCCGAGATGCTTGAAGTAACTTGGACTCGCACCATCCCGGTCAAAAGGGATAGTGGCGCGTGAAAAATAGAGTGCTCGACCCATCGCATCGGTGACAACCTTCACCGCATTGGGATTATTGATGTCCGCCGTCGATGCCAGAGTCTTTAACGTCCCGACCTGAACACTCGGATCTTTCATAAGGTCGAGCAGCAGCGCTATATGCTCGCTCCGGGTCAGGGGCTCGTCTCCTTGCACATTGATGTACACATCTGCTGCGATCGAATCTGAGACTTCGTGTACCCGTTCCGTGCCGCTGCGATGCGCTGCCGAGGTCAGACGCGCATTCCATCCATGTTGACGGCAAACTTGCAGTATTTCGTCCGCATCCGTTGCGACGATGACATCCTCCAACAGCGGGGACGAGCGGACTGCTTCATATACACGAGCAATCAGACTTTGCCCGCCAATCTGGCGCAGCATTTTTCGCGGAAGCCGGGTCGAAGCCAGCCGTGCAGGGATGATTGCAATTGCTTTCATGCCATCAGTCTCAATTTTCTGCGCACCGGTTGCAATAGAGGACTCGGTGCGCCCCTGCTTTTCGTTGCAACGAACATCGGCAGGGTGCGAGCTGCCTAAGATTGATGTTTAGCGCTGTTACCGAGGGCCACGAGGAAGACTGCGCTCTTGCCTTCAGCATGCGGAGAAAAGAAACGGATCGCGTCATCGTCGTAGAAGGTAAGGCCGGTCGCGCCGAAGTGCTGGGCGTAGGCCGCGAGATAGAGCTTGCCGCCGAGGATACCGGCTTCGAGCTGCGCGGCACGATATCCGCGGTTGCCGAAGCGCTGCAAGATCGGACGCAAATCTGCCAGGAAGAAAATGTCCACGGCGGCATCGGCAGGCAACTGCTGTTCCAATCCTAAATAGCCGGCCTGGTCGCGGAAGTTTCCCTGCTTTAGACACTCGAGCAGTCCATGACCGCGGTGGAAGACGTAGGCTCCGGGTTCAAGACCCTCCACGGCGTGGACAATCAAGTAGAGATGGTTCAGTTGAGTTCCCATCGCATCGAGAAAGTCTGCGGGCACGCCGCGTGTGGCCCGATCCAGCGCCGTCGAGAGCTGCGCCAGACTGATCGGCGTCCGGGCAAACCTGCGGCTCGAACCCCGCCGCAAGATTACCTGCTCGATAGGGTCGCGAGGTATTTCATCATCGGACAAAGATTGGAGCTGGACGACTGGTCCGGCAGGCGGCGGAAACCTCATCAACGGAACGGGCCCACGCCACGCGGCAACTTCGTCAACCCCAAGCAAGGAAGAGGCGGCGTGCATTTCGCGCATGATGGGATAATCAACCTCGCTCCGCGAAACCGGAAGCGTTTCGAGTGTGAGAGCAGAGATTCTCGCCGGAGATTGCGGAGGATTCCCGGATTCGTTGCCCAGAGGGACCAACGAGAAGGTCACTTCGCGCTGGGAATCAACACCCAGCAATTCGTTTAACGTCGCGTCCGCGAAACCGCACACGACCCTGGCGGGCAAACCCAAGGCAGTGGCGACGGCCAGCAGGTTCGCAAGCAACGTGCCGTTGTCCCAACCGAAATGCCGGTAAGTGCGAGCCTGATATTTCCAGGCATTGCGCCAATACGTGCAAGTGCAGGCGATAGTCAGTGGCGCGTGAGCCACAGCGGGTTCACTGCATGTGGCCTCGACCAGGACACTGCGATAGTCTCCGGTGCGCAGCTTGCGCAGGCCGAACTCGGCTGGGGCAAAGTGGTAGACGCCAGCCCCAAGCCCAGGAAGGTCACCGCAAATTAAATAAAGTTCGACCTCGTAAAGCGCTCCAGTGCAGGCCGCCGCGCGAAAATATATTTCACCGCCGGAATACTTTCTCTGCCGGGTAATCCCGGCGGAAAGGTAGAGGAGTTGGGCCACCGCGGTCAAATCCGGTGTCGCGTTGGTCTGGGAGGGGACACTATCAGCGATGGCAGACAGCGCAGCTACGCCCGTTTGACGCATCTCGTCCGGCAGGCGCGAAGGCTCCAGCGCGGGATAGATCTTGAAGGGCAAGGGCTGATTGGAAAAATCCAAAAAGTGCGGGTTGGCCCGCACGCTGGCGTACGAATGCTTGGTGGCATCGTGATAGCTCCAGGCGGCTTCCACATTGTGATTGTCAGACATGACGGTGACCTGGGCTATTGACTTGGGTTGGATTGCTGGTGCGTTATTTTATGCAGGTCATCGGCCGATGCGTTTAGAAGATCACGAAGCACTGCTACTTCCGCCGTGATTCCGGTGCGTAGTGCCGGATCCACGTCGGGAGCGAACAGTGACGAGTGGTTGAAGGGAAGCTTGATTCCAGTGATTTCGGCTTCGGCATATTTTCGAGGGTCTGCTCCGCCCAGCCCAAAGTAGAACGAGGGGATGCCCTGCTCAATGAAATAAGAATAATCCTCAGAGACCATCAATGGCTCGGCGGTTGCGAGGTTGTCCTTGCCTAGCGCGGCTCGCAGCGCGCCTGTGAGCCTCTGAGCCAGTTCGGGATTGTTGTATACCGCAGTCGTGGCCTCATATTCCTCGATCGAAGGCTCACGCGGTACGCCGGCTGCATCCGCTTCCGCCTTGACGATGCGCGCGATCGCGGCAAGAATCTGTTTGCGCACTTCGGCCTTGTAAGTCCGGATAGTCAGCCCGAGTTCGGCCTGGTCGGGAATGATGTTATTTTTTGTCCCCGCCTGAATGTATCCCACCGTGACGACGGCTGGTTCTCCGGGCTTGACCTCGCGCGAAACAATAGTCTGCAAAGCCAGAACCGTTCTGGCAGCGATCACGATCGGGTCAACCGTAATTTGCGGAGCAGCACCATGCCCGCCCTTTCCATAAATCGTGATCCGCAACGAGTCCGCACTGGCGTAAGCATATCCGGGGGCGACTGCGACCTTTCCGGCGGGAAAATCGTTGCCGACATGCAGGGCGACGCCGACGTCCGGTTTAGGAAAGCGTGTCAGAAAGCCGTCCTCGATCATTTTCTTCGCACCCGAGATCTCTTCCTCAGCGGGCTGGCCAATGAGCATCAGCGTCCCATGCCAAGTGGTTTTGCTAAGGGCCATGACCGCAGCAGTTCCGATCAGTGATGCCATGTGCAGATCGTGTCCACAAGCGTGCATGACCGGGACGTCGCGCCCCGCGTCATCGCGGGTATGGACTTTGCTGGCATAAGGCAGGCCGGTCTTCTCTTCGACAGGAAGCGCATCAAGTTCAGTCCGAAGCATGATCGTGGGACCGGGGCCGTTCTTGAGGACGGCGACAATCCCGTTTCCGCCGACGTGCTCGGTCACATCGTAGCCCAGACTACGCAGCCGGCTCGCCAGTTTCGCCGCTGTGTGCGTTTCGTGGGAAGACAGTTCCGGATTCTGGTGCACATCCAGATAGAGGGCATGCGCGTCAGGAAAAACAGCATCGACTTCCTGAGCCGTTGGACCGGTTTGCGCAAAGCCCGAGGAAGCCAAGGCTACAAAAAGTAGTGCCCATGTCATGGTGGACGGATAATATCTGCAATCCTGGACTGGCGGCAAATCCATGGCAACGCGGCGAACTTGGAAACTCATACGCCGAAGCCTACTTACCAGGAAGGTAAAAGGCTTGCGGAGCGGGCCGATACACCCGAATCATCCACAGCGGCCGCCGAAGGTTCTCGGGGCCGGGAGCGCCGCGAGTCATTTGCAGCCAGCGCTGGTACTCTTCGTGGGCCCGATTGGTATCAACGAAAACGTCACCATAGCGATCCTCTGCCCGGGCCTTGCCGACCGTGACTTTTTGATGCCAGCAGTGCTGTCCACTGATGGGGTCGGGCTGGACGGGGAAGGTCAAGTTTTGATGCACACCAGCATCTTCCCAGTGAATGCGCGAGGAATCGGGATCGTCGCTCTCAAATGGCTGAATGCCGTGGATCGTCCGCATCATCCACTTCCCGGGCTCGACCTGCTTCAGATCCACAAGCGCCGTGGACCAGCGTTCCCCGCCAAAGTCCTCCTTCAGACGCCACCGCCCGAGGTGATGTGAGCAGGCAACAATCCCGGGACGCATTCCTTCCGTTGCCCAAACTCTGTCGACGAAATATCCGATGGCGGTTTGAACCCGCACCAGATCGCCGGTGACAACCCCCAGGCGCTCGGCGTCCTGGTGATGCATCCAGACCGGATTCTTATGCGAGATCTCGTAGAGCCATTTCGCATTGCCCGACCGGGTATGGATAAGCGTTGGCAGGCGGAACGTGGGAAGAAGAAGCATCTCGCCTTTGGCAGTATCGATGTTGTCGCGATGGACATGGCTCTTGATGTAGCCCGGAATCGAATGCTCCGGCCATTGCCAGTCCTTGAGCGTCTTTGAATAGAATTCGAGTTTGCGCGAGGGTGTGGGGAAACCAGTGACCACGTTGCCGTCAATCTGAACTCCGATGGGCGCTCCCTTCTTCTTCACGACGTGCGTGGCGGGATCAACCGTGCTTCCCTGCAACTCTTCTGGCTTTAGAACTTTCCGGTGCAACGCGTAGACATTATTTTCAACCAGGAATGCGCCGTATTTCCGCATGTAATCGAGCGGCGTGAGGCCTTCGCTGGTTGCAGCCTGAGGCAGGCCCGGCACACTGTTCTCAAAGATCCACCGGTAATATTCGTCGATTCTGAGTTTTTCTCCCGGCCGGTACGGCGATTCAAAGTAGCGGCGAATGCCCATCGATCCATCCGGGTCAACGCGCCACGATAACTCAATCCAAAATTCATCTTCCTCCCAGACTTCTCCCAGCCCGGCCTCGCGGTGCGCTTCGTAAGTGAAGTTAAATTTCTTTCCCCGCCTTTCCAACGCCAGACGCAGCACCGGTTGGCGGAAACCGATCCAGCGCGCGGCGTGCGTCTCCTGGCTCATCAGGTCGTGACGCTCGGAAGCATGGCCCATGGGCAGAACATAGTCTGCAAACCATGCAGTTTCGCTCCAGGTCGGACTGAGGCAGGCGTGCCGCTCCACCTTGCTCTCATCGGTCAGAGCCTCGATCCAGCTCAGCCCGTCCGGATTGGTCCACACCGGGTTGTAGACGCGGGAAAAATAGAGCGCGAGTTTGCCGCGTCCTTCTTTGAGAAAGTGCGGCAGCAGGAAACTCATTTCAAAAAATGCCAGCGGGTACTCGCGCGCCCACATCAATTCGTTCCACGCGTTGGGTGGCGGCGGCATCATGGGCGGCGTCGGTATGTACTTGTTCCACGCGCTCGGAGCAGTTCCGCCTGGGGTTGCGACTGCGCCCACCAGCACGACCAGGAACTCCAGAGCGCGCGCCACTTGCCATCCTCCGAGATTGCCCGCCGCCGCGTTTCGCCACACGTGAGTGCTTAATGCGGAGCCAGCCCGGCCTGCTTCCCGCGCGACTTCGACGATCATGCGAGGATCAGCTCCAGATTCTTGGGCGGCAAATTCCGGCGTGTACTTCGCGTAGGTTTGCTTCAACACTTCAAGAAACGTTTCGAAGGTTTGCGGCTTGGCGGGGTACTCCTCGCGCAGATACTCTTCCCAGTTCACCCATCGGCGGACGAACTCGCGATCGATAAGATCCTCCTGCAGCAGCAGGTTGCACATCGCGAGCAGCACCGCAGACTCACTTCCGGGCCAGGTCGAAAGCCAGTAGTCGGCCTTTGACGCGGTGTTCGAGAGGCGAGTGTCGAGGACACATACTTTTGCCCCGTCCATTTTGCCGTCGATGATGCGTTGCGCATGGGGATTGAAGTAGTGCCCAGCTTCGAGATGCGAGCTCAGCAGCAGAATGAACCTGGCATTGGAGTGATCGGGCGAGGGGCGGTCAAAACCGTGCCAGAAGGCGTATCCAGTGCGGGCTCCGGCGGAGCAAACATTGGTGTGGCTGTTGTGTCCGTCCACGCCCCAGGCATGCAGCACGCGCTGGTTGTAAATCAGTTCATGCCCCGGCCGACCGACGTGGTACATGATCTCGTTTTTCCGCCCTTCCCGCAAAGCCAGACGGATGCGCGAGGCGAGGTCATCCAGAACTTCATCCCAGGTCACCCGCTCCCATTTTCCTTCTCCCCTTTTTCCGGTTCGCCGTAAAGGATAGAGAATGCGCTCAGGATCGTTGATCTGATTGAGAGTCGCCGGGCCTTTGGCGCAGTTGCGGCCGCGGCTGCCGGGATGTGCGGGATTGCCTTCGAACTTCTGTACCCGCATCTTCTCCTTATCGACATAGGCCAAAAGTCCGCAGGCAGCTTCGCAATTGAAGCAGATCGTGGGAATCAACGAATAGTGCTTTTCGACTTTTTCCGGCCACCGCGCGGGATCGTATTCAGTCCAATCGTCCCAACGATCGGATGGAGGATAGCTGGAGAGTCCTCCCACTGGCTCATCCAGGTCCAGCGCTTGCGGGTTCAGAGGAAGATGGTCTTTCATAAATGTTTCGTTAGCTGAGCGGGGCAAATTGTCCAGCTTTCACCCACAGTTCTTCAAACCACCACAGGCCCGCAAGCGCCAGAACCGCGGCCACAATGGCAAATGCGGAGGCGCTGGGAAGCACGGGCGTCAACACCAGCGAAATGAGAACAATTGGAGCAATCAGTCCCGTTCCGATGACTAGTCCCCAAAATCGTTGGCTCAGGCTCCCACTGATTAGCACTTGCGTGGCTATTCTCACATCCTCACTGACATGCGGCAGCGCAATCTCTCCCAGGTTCATAGCCAGGCTGACACTCAACGAAATCAGGAGGATCAGAACGGCGGGCCTGAGAATTCCTGATGGCGCGTCCATCAGGACACCCACAATCAAGATCGTGGCTGATCCAGCAACCAAAGCCTGGACCAACAAATGCCACAGGAAAAGCGGGCTTTGCCACAAGTCGCGACCTTTTGCTTGCGCAAAAAGAAATGCGGAATAGCACGCGCTGGCAATTCCAAACGCGGCGGCGACCCACTGCAAAATTCCCGGCGCGGTGTTGCCAAAAAGTCCACACAGCAACCACGCGGCTCCGAGTGCGCCATAGCCAAGCAAGAAATACGTTCCAATGACCAGCCAGGAGCGGAAGTTCGGCTTCGTAATAAGGTAGAAAAAGCGGTCGGGCCGTTTCAAGTCGAAAATCAGCAAAGCACTGGTGGTTGAGAGGGCGGCCAGGGCCACAGCCGGACAAATGACATTGAGCAGCGTTGCGCACGTCGCGTCCGCGAACCTTGATAAGATCGCCGCAACCAGCAGCACTCCCGCCGCAATAGCCTTCGTCCAAAGATAGGCTGCAATCTTCCAGCCCCATGGAGCGGGGTGGGGCACGTCGTAGACCTCGCGCGCTAGGGCTACCGCAAGGTTGTTCGCTTCGGTTGCAGTCGCATCGCCCGTCCCGTCCCGCCGGTCCGCCGCGAAATACGTGTCTTCCCGTGAGATCCGGCTAGGCTCAAGCAAATCGCCCTCGATCCCAACATAGAACAGTTTAGGCTGCGTGCCTTTCTGTGGCTTGCGCACCGAGACTTTTTGGGTCGCCACCGTGCGGCTTACATTGCTGCCGGGATTGTCGAGATCCCCGGCGAGAATGGCCTGCGTGGGGCAGACGATCACGCAAGCCGGTTCGAGGCTCTTCTCCACTCGGTGCGCGCAGAAATTGCACTTAGCCGCGGTGTTGTTGCTGGGATCGATGTAAAGAGCGTCGTACGGACAAGCCTGCATGCAAGCTTTACAACCGATGCAACGCCGGTTGTCGAAATCCACAATGCCGTCGTCCCGCCGGTAAAGGGCGCTGGTAGGACAGATTACTGTGCACGGAGATTCGTCGCAGTGGTTGCACCGCATCACTCCGAAGTGGCGCGAAGTATCCGGAAACTCGCCCTTTTCGATGTGCTTCACCCAAGTGCGGAAAACACCCACGGGCACCTGGTGTTCCTCTTTGCACGCAACCGTGCAGGCGTGGCACCCAATACAACGGTTCTGATCGATGACAAAACCATATCGCATCTCTAGACGTTTACTCTCCTGATCAGCCTGGCCCACAAGAAGATTGCAAGCCTCGACATCATAGCCGATTCTTATTTATCACATCTGTGGGTATCCTTTGGAATAACCTGCTAAGTGTCGAAAGACCATGAAATGGACGATAAGAATCCGCAGTGCAGCGAAAGCCGGAAACCACTTAGGTTCGGTCGAGCGCTGATTTTAGCCGCGGGCATGCTGGTCCCTCCAGCATACAAACAGGAACAGCCAAAAGACGCAACTCCCTAGGCTAACGCTGAGCCGTCCGCAGGCTATGCGTGCATCGCAACTTCGAGCGAGGACGCGTGATTTAACGTGTAGTAGAATAAACCGATAGCCTTTGTCGGGGAGTGGCTCAGCCTGGTAGAGCACCTGGTTCGGGACCAGGGGGTCGGAGGTTCAAATCCTCTCTCCCCGACCAACATCCTGAAGCAAATCATTGTATTAGCGTTGATCCCGTTTCCGGGATTTTCACAACTTGGGTCCATTTGGGTCCAATTAGCAAATCTTCGACTTTTTGTACCGCCGTGCGAGCATCGGCGGGGAGCGAATGCAAGTAAATCTCCCGCGTGATCTCCGCCGACGAATGACCGAGCAGCGCCTGCACGGTACCGAGCGGTGTTCCTACGGCATCGAGCAGGGTTGCATTGGCATGTCGGAGCCAGTGCCAGTTCACGCCCGTCAACCCCAGCCGCTTGCAGGTTGGCCTCAATTGCTTATGACTGAGGTTGTGACGTTCGAAAGCTGTACCGGTGCGAGTGCAGAAGATCAAGCTTTCGGGATCCACGCCCAGGGGCTTCCGAGCTGCGAGAATCTCGATGGCTTTTGCTCCTAACGGAACTGACCTTCGACTGCGTGCCGTCTTCGGCTCATCAAAGTGACCTTCGTAAACCGATCGCGTCACCCGCAGTACGCCGGACTCCAGATCGACATCCCGCCAGCGCAACGCCAGCAGTTCGCCGATTCGTAGGCCGGTGAACACTAACAGTCGAGCTAGGGATTGCGAAGGCTCCGGCAAAGCGTCGAGAAGTTCTCGAATCTTTTCCGGAGCGATAATCGCTTTTTCCCTCCTTGGCCCTCGCCTCGGTAGGCGGGTCTTGCGAACCGGATTGCTCGGAATGAGTTCCGCCATTTCGGCGGCGCCCATCACGGCCCCAAGTACGGTTCGAATATGCTTGACCGTAGCCCAGGACAATCCGCTGCGCAGTTTTGCCGACAAAAGATTCTGCACCGCGTCGCGAGTAATCAGTCGCAATTGAAAGTTCCCAAATGCCGGGTACAAATGGACCGTCAACAGGTACCCGTAATGCCTTCGAGTGGAATGCTTCACTGCAGGCAGCACTTCCGGCAACCAACTTCCTTCCGCGTAGTCGCGAAACGTGCGAGAGGCGTTGGGGCGGAATTCTCCGCTGTTGATTGAGCGCAGTCGATCAGCCAGAAGCTGTTCGGCTTGCCCTCGCGTTGGGATCTCCGCCACCGAGCCCAGGATTTCAGAACGGCGTAACCGATCAATTTTGCCGTCGGGCCCGATTGCATCCTCCCACCAGCGTGCCACCCACATTTTTTTTCGTTTGCCTCGTTTGTAAATAGAACCGCGCTGAAAGCTTCGATTTCGAGTCATTCGATCTCCTTGAATGACCCGCTCAGCAGGTTCCGCGTCGGGCTCCAACCTACGCTTTGTCCGCTGGTGAGGCAAGCCTAAATCTCCCTGGCTCTCGCGAGCCAATCCAGCACTTCCCGCTCGGAAAAGCGCAGATATTTCCCCAGTTTGAAATGGGGAATGCGCTCTAGGCCTCTGCGCCGGGTGCGTTCGTATATCCACGAAACCGGAAGCTTCAAGACTGCTGCTACTTCTGCGACGGTCAACAAATCACTGCTCAAGGCTTTCTCTGGAAGAGAGCGGCCCGCGTTGTGATCCCGTTCCGCGTTTTGGGGCGTGTTGTTCACGCCCGTCTCGCTCTCGATGGCTCATTTGAGCGCTGATTCAGCTGTGTTAACGCGCTGTTAACAGCTTTGCGCAGCACATCTGAGCACAAACGTTCATACAACTCTTGCAAGCAATCGTTGCAGAACGAAATGGCGACTGAAGACTGTTGCAGACGAGGGCTGACTCCGACGCTCGACAGAAGTACGACCACCGAATACTTAACTGGCTGTTGGCAATTGCTGCATGACTTCTGCATTTTGAACCCCTCCCGTTCGATCTATCCGAAGCTCAAAAAAACATGACGAATCTGTGCGAGACGAGCTCCTGACTGCGTTATTGGCTGCGCACATTGCTGTTCGCAATTTGCTGAAGTCGCGAAAGTAAATTCTCGATGCGAGTCTGCAATAGCTCACGCGTGCGATCTTTGTATTCGTCTTCAGAAAAAATGTTGAGTACGCTGTCAAGCTCTTTAATTTCTTTCTTCAAGCCCCTGATCTCAGTTAACACAGCCTGAATTTCATGCAAGATCCGAGCATGCTCGCGAAAGGGAAAGTCATGCTCACGGATGGTTGCGATCAATTCTGCGAGATTCTCAATTCCCTGGCGGCCCCGCACGAATATCTGCATGCCGCACGGATCACAGACAAAATACGGCTTATTATTTTTGTCCTTTCTTTGCGGTAACTCCTGACTACATAGAAAGCAAGGAATTTTTGCCATTTGCGAAACTCTCTAACGTTACGTTCTATTCTGGCTTCACAATCTTCTAGACCGCTTGCGGAACATAGGAAAAACTCTCCAGAATCCCTTCTTCGTCGAGGTGAACATCCTGCGCGGCATCACCTAGTCGGGCATACCACCAGAAAATGCTGATTTTGAACAAAATCCATCTCCTGCCGGGATTTTTCTTTTCCATCAAATGCAGGGAACGCGAAGTCGTGACCCGACGTGATCGCTTCGGCGCGGACAACAGCAGTTCTTTGGTTAGGTACTTTGAAAGGTAACGGCTGACCCGGTGGATATCGACATATTTGATATTGATGATTCGCCCGCCGCCAACCGCGGACCAAGACTGCACAATCCAGCTATGAGGAACATAACGATCGATCAGAATGTGGAAGTGTGGATTTCCATTTTGCTGAAACTCGAGGATCCGAATATATTTCGGAGTTACCCCAAAGTTTCGCTTCAGCGACACTCGCCACTTTGCGAAGGTCTTATTAATGAATCTGACTACATTGTCATCGCCGATTTTTGCAGGATCGACGGTGAGAGTCAGGAACCTCGCTAATCTGTGCTCTTCGGCGGTTCTCCTGATTGCACGCTTGTAGCGTTTCGCCTTGCGCGGCCCACAATATGAGCAATCCCAGCACTTGCAATTTACCCGGACGATGCGAACGCGGCCGTCGAGCGCGTCTGACTTCATAACCCATAGACCGCAAAATTTCCTCCTGCCGAGAATGTTTGATTTCGAGAAACGCTCCCGAGTGCGCGCAAGCGCATATTCTGCGCTCAGCCAATCCAGTTCATCAGATTCTGGTCGGTTACGATTAATCTGAGTTGTGTCAAGTGAAGAAGTCTGCTGCGTCGCTTCGCTCCGCAGCTCGCCGCTCGCGTTCGCTCGCGCCGCTAGGGGGCTTTGCCCCCTAGAACCCCCAGACAGACTCTCTGAATCCTTACCCGGCAGTTCGTTTTGTGCCGGGGAGACTGGAGGGAGGGCTTCGTGTGCCGGTTTAAGTCGCGAGGTGTATGGTCTGTCAGTCCTACAGAGCTCGCTCTGCGTCGATTTACGAAGCCCAGCCCACTGCGAGTGAGAAAGGCGCTGCTGCTCGTCGTTCACTCTGAGAGACTGACAGATATTCGAAGCTTGGAATCAAGAGATAACGAGAGTTACGCTAATTCTTTGTAACCGCCGTCTATGAGCTGCTTGGCCCGAGCGTAGTGATCGGTCACCCGTTGAATAATGGGATTCTTCGTTTTGGGGTACGACTTGTATTCGATTGGGTAGAGTCTCATCGCTATCTGATAAAGGCGCAGGCCGCTCTTTCTCAAATCCCAGACTTTGAGATACTCGGCATATTGATTCAGCCTCCGCCTCGTCTGCGGCCTACCTTTAAGCGATTTGAGCTGGCGAGCGTACTTTCTGCGGTGAAACTGAACGGAGTCCAGAGTCTGTTGAATGAGCTCCGCTTGGGTGCGAGCCACATCCAATTTCAAATGCAAAAATCGAGGGTTATCTGTCTCTTCGTCACTCGTTTTTCGGCACGGCTTGACGGACAACCACCTAAAGGGGCTTCGGACAGGATCTCCCGGCTGCGGTTGGGGCAGATTCTCGATGAGTTCCACAGGGCCCTGGTTCCAAAGATGCCCAGCTCGATCAGGTGTGCAGTCCGTCGGAATGTATACCCGAACATTTGGCCCACATCGATGCAAGCCGTGAGCATCGAATGTCCAGTCTGGCGGAACCGGCTCGGTGATCTGCCACTTGACGCACATTTCTGTAAGAATCGGGCAAATGCGATTACGAAAAAAGACAAAGTCCTCATTGGTCAAATTCTGATCCTCGTACCAAAATCCCTTGTCTCTGAACCAATTCCCGAACTGGTCAATCAACCTATCATAATCAAGCCGGTACTCGGCATTCCGCCGTAGGAATTCCCACTTGAACCCATGTATTTGCCGAACTTCTTGGATCTCCAGCGTTTGACCCTTCTTTGCCATAAAGGGGACCCCACCCAATCTGAACATTGGGAAACCAAATGGTACTTCACGGGATGGGAAGCTTGCATGCTTACTTGTCCACGATTCGGCATACGGCGACTCAATCGAACCTGCTTACGCAGGACAACATTAACGAACAAGATCTTTGGAGAGTTGTCGATGCCGATTACCTTTCCGCGGCCAGGATGATCCATGGAGAACTGTAGCTGGGATGTCACTTCGGCGACCAGTGACGGCGTGATTTTGAGCTTCCTGCAACCCATCGATAAGTCGGTTCCGATGGTTTCCACAGCCGAACTGCTGCAGGAGACCTAGAGGCCACAGAGTCATCGAGGTGGAGGGCCTGCGCGGCTCGTAAGATGAACTAAGGCAGCGGCCAACCTGGAATTAGGGTATCAATCTCCTTGTTCAGCCGTTTTATTTCCTGAATCGCAACCACGATGCGTTGCCAGTGTTGCACGTCATCATACGTAAGCGTCCGACCCTTGCGGTCAGACAACCACTGTGCGCACACTTGATAACCGCCAACTAGTGCTTCCCAGATGGCCTGCGGGACACCTCCAAAATACTGCTGAGCGTTAATCCACACTCGATTGTTCTCAGGTGTACGCGGCTTTTTCAACTATATTGTTGCCCTTGACCGGGAACTCGGTAATCAGTTCCTCCAACTTCGGGGACTGCATTAGGTGGACTTTTATGAGTTCTTTACCCTTGCCCACTAGAACAACGAACAGCTCCAGATCTGAAGTCAGTGGTACGTGTGGAAAGTCGCGTCTGAGGAATTCTCCGTACCGGGTCTGATAGCTCGGCGCATTGAGCACAGCATAGAGGTAAGCAAAAGCATCCTCAGGCCCTACCTTCATCTTGAGATCACCATTCTTGTCATCTTTCCATTCCAGTTTTAGCTTGGCTTTTAGATCCGCAATGAACTTGTCTGAAAAGTTTGTTTGACGCTCAGCCATATTCAAGCTGTGTTGCCTGGAGTCCGGGTAAAGATACAACGGAAACACGTTGGATCCGTCTTTCAGTTCCACAAAGATCGCTGGAGCCGGAGTATCACTCACCAATGCGTGATGCCATCCGGGTGCCTTGGTCTGCCTGCACACGTTTAGAGCCAAGTTTTCCTTGCCAGCCATGTTGTCAACGAGCTCCCGGCGAGGCCGATCCATCGTTGCATTGTCGTAGTGGCACCAACGCCTATCGAAAGGGCGATACAAAATGTTCAGGAATCCAGTTTCCCAATCGCTGTTCGCTCTCAGCGCGGCTCGTGCCTCTTCCAGACGCCATCCTCCGCTATTGTTCAATTGAAAAACTTGTCTCAGCTCATCATCGGAATCCTCTTTCTCGCGAAGGCGTTGGACCCTCTGCACAATCGTTTTCTTCTCAAATGCGATTGCAAATTCGTCACGGTGGGTTTGAAACCCAGTGACGTTGAGCGGCATTGCCTCCGTCAGTTTCCACCCCCGCTCATACTCTGCTCGCAAGTCCATGGTCTGAGGAAAAAAGAAATAATTAGGCGCGGACGGATGAAGAGGCGTCCACGTTGTGCCGTTCACATCTGTGTCGGACAGTACGGTATACTTGTGCTCTCTCAACCCCCAGAGATCTGCGCGGTAAACCTCAGCAAGACCACTGTGCTCCGGCTCTTTCACAGCCAAGATTATTGCTACCCCCTGTTGAATATCGAAGACGTTTTCATCCTTGCTTCGATCTGGGGAAACTTCCGGCTTTTTCGTGTTGCCGTGCAGATCAAAAACGTGGATTTCGCTGAAGCTCTTCATCAAGCTCTGCCGCATTCCACGAAACGTGGGATTATCCAAGTAGCCGTGGTTGGTCACGCTATCCGAAAGGCCGTGTCTCTGCTCGAATGGATTTAGACAAAATTCCAGGAATCGAGAATGAAGGTGTTCATCATGTCTGTCGATTCGCCCGAACTCCTCTAGAACCTCAAGTAGGGTCGGCATTGAGCGTGGTGCTAACGCTTTAGAAAGTGCTGATAATTCCGGGCTGCTTGCCAGCGAGCGAAGATCAGATGCCGTGGCATTCCAGTCGTGCGCGAGGAGTGATTCAAGGCGCGATAATTCCTCACTGTGCTCGAAGCCTTGAAGGTTTAGCAACACTGTGGACGCCATGCCTCTGCCTCACGAGAATCGTATTCTGTGTCTGCATCCGTCCGATGCAGTTCGAGAACCGAGAATGCGGGTCGGTCGCCACCTCATACCCATCATAATCGTGAGGCCTTGTCGATTGCTGGTGTAACGTGAGCATCCTTCACAACTTCGCTGGCGCAGACGGAGCCGACCCTCATGCAACGCTGGTCCTTGGCACCGATGGTAGCATCTACGGCGCCACGATCTACGGTGGGAACGGACCTTGCAATGACGGCGTCAGCATCGGTTGCGGAGTGCTGTTCAAGATCACCCCGTGATATTGGCGAAACATCCCGGTTACACTCGTTGATCCCGGCTCTGGGGGATTTGAGTGTAACCGCCTGATTTCAGAAGTTGTCGCCGGAACCCTCAACGGTTTCGCGCCTGGACGAAGGAGGTCCGGATTCAGGCCTGCGGTAAAACTTTGCATCTTGACTCGGTGCGGGGGCGGACGGAGAATCAACGGAGTCTGTGGTCCGCCCGATTGAAACCTCTTCCGGAGGCGAGGAACTGGATATGAATTCGAAGCGCGGTGGTCTTAGGTTGGCGGGGTTGGTGCTGATGCTCGCGGCTGCGAGTGGCGCGTGGGCAGCCTCGGAGAAGGTTTTGTACGCCTTTCACGGGACGGATGGATGTGGACCGACGAGCGTGATCGTCGGCACGGACGGCGCGCTGTACGGCACGACTGAAGCGGCTGGCACGACTACCTGCTCCGCGGACGGCCCTTCGGGCGCAGTCTTCCAACTGACACGCGGTTCGGACGGCGCGTGGAACGAGACCGTATTGCATCTCTTTACAGGCAGCGATGGCTCTGCCCCCGGCGGTGCCCTAGTCGCGGACAAGGCCGGAAATTTATACGGGACAACGGTGTACGGGGGTCCGAACGGGTGCAGCGGCCTGGGCTGCGGCGTGGCCTTTGAGTTGGAGCGCGGGAGCGGCGGCGAATGGACTTACAAGATACTGCACCTGTTTTTCCAGAAGGCTGGCGATGGACTGTGGCCTTATGCCGGGATGATTTTCGACTCCAAAGGCAACCTATATGGCACAACATCCCGCGGCGGCAACCTGTCCGCCTGCGAGGGTGGTTGCGGGGTGGTATTTGAGCTGAGCCCCGATAGTAAGGGCAAGTGGAAAGAGACGGTGCTGTATTCTTTTTCGAGCAGGGACGGTGAGCAGCCGCTAGCGCCGTTGGTCTTCGACTCCTCGGGCGATCTCTATGGGACCACCGAATACGGCGGTAACCAAGGCTATGGAACGGTTTTCAAGCTAATCGAGCGGCACGGCCAGTGGAGCGAGGAAATTCTGCACTCGTTTGGCGGGTTTACCGGGGACGGAATCTACCCCGGGTACGGTGTCACGCTCGATAGTTCCGGCGACCTATACGGCGCAACGCCAGTCAGCAGCGGTAAGATCGAGAACGGCTGGGGCATCGCGTTCGAGCTCACGCCAGGAGCAGGCGGAAAATGGAGAGAGACCGTCCTACACCGTTTTGATCGGAACAGATTCGGAGGAGGCTATGTTTCATCGGGGTTGGTGATCGACAAATCCGGAGATTTGTACGGGGCCGCAGCCTGGGGAGGCGAATACGCTTGCGCCCTCGGCTACGGCCTCGGCTGCGGCGTTGTCTTCAAGCTGGCCCCTCAGGCGGGCGGGAAGTGGACTGAGAGCGTGCTGCACTCCTTCGGCCAAGGCAACGATGGAATATTCCCTGGCGGTGAGCTGGCCTTCGACTCGTCCGGCCGGCTGTTCGGCGTAACCCGTGAGGGCGGCTACACGGGGGGCTCTTGCGGGCAAGTCGGCTGCGGTGTGGTCTTCCAGGTCACTCCCTAGGCTGTTCTGGCCCGCCGCAAAATTCCTGAAATCCTCGTGTCTTCTGGCTGTGGATATCCCGGCCGTCCTAAATCGGGAATTTCCATATACAATTCCTGCGCGCGCCGAATCCCGGTAGGATTTTTTTGGACGAGGGGGACCGGGTGCTTCCGGCGAAATCGACTGCAAGGAGACGTGCGTGAAAAAGCCGTTCGTATTGCCCTTCGTTCTGCTCGCAGTGTTATTCATCTGCGGGCACGTGCTTGCTCAGACTCAGCAGCAGGCGATTCCCAACTCCTTCTTCGGGCAGCACGTTAATAATCCAACGCTCAACGGTGAAAGCAGTTATCCCGTGCAGGTCACGTACGGCGAACTCAGAAACTGGGATGTGTACCTGGTCTCATGGCCGGACATCGAGCCGACCTGCGCGGCCAGCGGTCCGAACCCCGGCGATCAGTGCTTCACCAGAAATGGCCAATCGACCTGGGGACCGCTTCAAACAGAGCTGGAGGCCGTGATGTCTGCCGGCGTCACCAACGTGATGTTTACGCTTTCGAGAACGCCTTCGTGGGCCGTCACGGCGAACCAAAAGCTGGATAGTAACTGCAATTACTATCGTGGCGCCGGCTCCATCTACGATGGTGCCTGCTACGCTCCGATCCTTCCGCTCGTCAACGGCACTGACTATCAGCTTAAGGCCGACGGCACGGGCGAGGACCTGACCTGGCGCAACTGGGTGGGCGCCGTCGCCACTTACGTGAACGGCAGTACGTGGTGCGGCTCGACTTGCGCCAAGGTCAAGTACTGGGAGATCTGGAACGAGTTCACCCGCAACAGCCTCAATCAGAACACGGCGGATCCCCACAATACACCGCCGAAGGTATCCTGGTTCACGTCGACGGATTCCACAAACGGGTGCACGAACGGGCCGTGTCCCACGATTGACCAGCTGATCCGTATGACCGAAGACGCGCGTTGCGTCATTACGGGCCAGGGCACCGTGGATAACTACCCGAACGCGGGAGATCACACTAGCTGTGCCGACCTGCACACGTCTCACGGTTGGCCGGGCCCGATTGACACCACGGCGGAGATCGTGCAGCCGTCGGTCACTTACCCGAGCGAACCCGACTCGCTGAACTCGCTGCAGTGCTATCTCTACTGCGGCACGACGGCAGGTGAGGCGGCCTGCACCGCGTGGAATAAAACTCCACAGTGCGCGAACAGTTGGCCGAACGCCGCGAGCGCGGTTGACATACTCAATTTTCACGGCTATACCGAGCCCCCCCCTCCGTACAGCCAGAACCCGGAAGAATTCTTTTCCTCCTCGTCCTCGTCGGAATGGGGCAGCATTTCCAAGTTTGAGGGCAAGTTGCAGGGGCAGGATGCGAACAAACCGCTGTGGATGGGCGAGGGGAGCTTCGGCAACACTTTCCAAAACTCGTCGAATTGGTGGCAAGATGAATACGCGCAGGGTGGCTACGTTGCTAAGTACTTCGCGGCGCTTTGGTCGAACTTTCCTTCGACTAATGGCTGTTCCTGGACGGGGACAGGCGCGCAGGTCTGCCAGCAAGCCTTCTGGTATGGCTACGACCATGACGTCACGGTGAACAACTCGGGGTGGAAGGCCGGGTCCTTCGGCGCCCTCTACTGCCCTGGCAAAAGCCAGGCGGGCTATTGCGGGTCCGGGCCGCCAAATTACACGCCGTTCCTGATCACGCCTCAGACAACCATGTGGGATGTAGCCGTAGGCTGGTTGACGGGCGCGGTCCCGACGGCGAGCCCGTTCTGCAACAATGACACGACGTCAGGCCGTACGGTCTGGCACTGCGACTTCACAAAGGGCAGTACCCATTACAGTATGGTCTGGGACAACACAAACGCCGGTCCGGGAGTAAACTGCTCCAGCACCAGCTATCCAAGCCCTTTGATTTGCGGGAACACACAGTATCCCGTTCCGTCGCAGTTCGCGGGCGGCTCCTGGGTCGATCTTGGCCCCACCTTTTACGACCCCCTTGGCGCCTTCGTAACCATTGGGTTGAATCCTATTCTGCTTGTAAAGTAGCGAGACCTTGCCAAACGGCACGTCCGTCGGAGGATCGGCGGACGTGCTGTGGGCAAGCGGATGCCGGTGAAGGCGTGCAACACCCTGTACTTCGGGGCGCTCTCCGCAGTAATACAAAATCCTAGAGCGAGGGAAATGACCGTCAAAACTCGGCTTGCTCTGACACAGGCCACGGCCATCCTCCTCTCGCCTTGCGACGTTCGCATTCTACTCTGGTCGAAGGGAGACTTTGTTCCTTCATTTGGCGAAAAATCCCAATTACGCTTATTGACCGGTTTTCTGAGTGTAATCCGGGCGAATTCGCAGCGCGAAAACTTGGGTCCAACTTGGGTCCATTCACTGCCGAATACCGGGTAAAACCGTGGTCTGGGACGCAGAACCAAGCTAAGCGAATCAACAATATAGGCTATTGGTTGTTGCTTCGGGACCAGGGGGTCGGAGGTTCAAATCCTCTCTCCCCGACCATTCTTTTCAAATACTTGAATAGCGCTTCTGTTTTTCCGTCTACATGGCTGTAGTCGATTTTGTAGACGGTCGAAACCACAGTTCAAATACGCGGACGATCTCGCGGTGCTCCCACGTCGGGAAAAGAGCGCGTTCTGGTCGTTTTTCGACTGACGGCCGATTATCCGGCCAAGAGAATCTGTCTTCTCCGACTTGCCAAGTGTTCAATGACTTGCCGAGATTATTGTTTTTTGGTGTGTTGCAACAGGTGTCGTAACCCTCTTTGCTACGCCGACGCTTCAGATGCCGGTGCACGGAAGTCGAGCGCAGCGCGCACGATTTCCAGTTCCGGGTGCTGATAGTGCATCGCGGTCTTTACGTCGCGGTGCCCCATCGTTCTCATTACAGCGGCAAGGTTGCCAGTTCGCGTCAGAACTCGCGTACCGTAGTCATGTCGCGCGCAGTAAAGGACCAGCTTTTCCGAAGGCCCGCGTTGTTGCGCGCTTTGCGGAAGAGATTGCAAATTGACCTCAGATGCCCTGACGCGGAGCGCTTCGAGGGAAATACCCAGCCCTCATGCCTTGAATCGCACCTGGTCCGCAGAATTTCGAAGACTCGTCCACTCATTGGAACAAGTCGCCGGCCTTCTGCCGTCTTGCTGTCTGGCACAAAGATCACGCGGTTTTGCCAATCCAGGTTCTCGACACGCATCTGGAACAGTTCTCTTTCGTTTCTCATTCCTGTGTCGCGCATCAAGATGACGATGTCCCGGAGAAGTTCACGCGTTCTCGGGCGCCAGCCGCAGGCCAAAGCTCCCATTATCAGTTTCCTTTCCGCTTCATCATCAAGGCGAAGATGTCGTCCGTGCTCTTTCATCATTTTGATTTTCGGAGCGTGACCAATCATCTTCCACTCCTCAGTTTTGTGCAGCATTCGTCGCAACGTCCTCAAAGCGCAATTGGCATTCGCGGCCGAGCCGGGAAATTTCAATTGCTCAGCGGAATCTCCGGCGATTTGGTCGACTCGCAAACCCGCAACGGGTGTGGCCTTGAGTAGGCGCCAGCCATCGCGATAGAACTTCTTGGTTTTCTCCTCCAACCTGCCATCCTCAACCCAGGTGTCAAATCGCTCAGCAAACTCAGAAAGGACACTAGGCTTGCTTGGAAATGGATCGTTGCCTTCGATCACTGAGCCCAATTTCAAGCTTGCTGCCTTAGCCGCCCTGCTGACTTTGTTTCTTGAGTTGACCCACGGTATCGACGGCCTCGCACCGTGAAGTCGTACCAGTAGAACCTGGAGTTTGGTTTCCTGAAAAGCCTCACGAGTTTCCTCCTTGCTGCCTGCACGGAAGCAACTCGCATGTTCTCCACAATACAAACGCGAGAACGACTAAATGATAGCCCATTGGCTCTCGAAGGCGCGCGCCTGCCTTGGGGGCATAAAAGCCTGGTCTTTTTGTTGTGCTTTTTCTGATGACTTTCTCAAAAAACCAATAACTCTAGAGGTGTACGGCCTAGAGCCACCGCTGCGGATAAAAATATCGCCCGCATCACCTGATGGCGCTGAAGAAACATAATGAGCAGTGGCTCAAATCCTCGCGGGCGCACTTTTCAGGACCGGGACATCTCTATTGTGGTATGACACGCACTTTTCAGGTGGTTGACATGTTTGTACTTGCAGAGTATCATTTTCCCTCGATTCGGCGAATGAAAGGATGAAGCTTTGCGAAGCTTCTCATCCGAGGGGGCTTTCAGGCGCCGATTTTCCCAACAACCTTTTGTTTGTCGCCTTGGATGGAATGGCCGCTTGGTGGACTCAGCGCTCGTGACCGGCTTTCGCCACTGCTGAGCGGCTGAGAGGTAGTTAAGCGTCGTGCCTTGCCACCGATGACCCACCGGGTAAACCGGCCATCATCCGTGCCGAGGTCAGGATTAGTCAACTCGTTTCTCCCGAAGGATCGACAACAGGAATTGCTGAAGATCAGCATCGTTACCCAACGAACCCTGTGTGCTCGAGTAATGGTAGCTCGTACAAGCTTCGAAGCGACAACTCTTCGAAGTGAAACTACGAGGCACAACTGTAGCTGACAGACAAGCATCAGGCGCATGCGGTGATCGGGAGCCGCGTCCATGAACCTGCCGGAAATTGCGAATAGGATCGATGAACTCACCGGTTCATGGAGCCCGAGCGGTTCAGCAACGTCTCAAGATCTACGCGAAGTGCGACTCCATCTGGCTGACGGGCTCCTGAACGATACTGCGCCCCAATCTAGTCAATCTCAATTAAGCTTCCGTTCACGTTCTGGCGCTGGCCGTTCCGAGGCGCAGGCCGCGGCCGAATTGGCGACATCTGCAGCGGCCGTCATGCCATATGTGCGCAACGCAACCGATATTGATCCTGCCAGTTATGCCAATGTTGCCGGAATGAAAGTTGATAAGACCCTCGGTCCATTTGTTGATTCATTCGGTGTGGCTCACTGGGTTGATCTTATCCAGCTCCCCCATCGGATTCCCATTGCAAGTCAAACACGCGGCATTCTCGGTTTCCTGATTGTTAATGTCCCCTCAGCAGCGCTTGGGCCCGGAAGTATCTGGATCTCAGTCGCCGCCTTTGATGTGCCTCTGGCGACAGTAGGCGTGGTGGGGTTGTCGTTCTCCGGTGGTACTGTCCATCGCACAGGAAGCGTCACGATGTCTCCTGCCGGAATCTCTATCGGCGCTGGCGGAAAGCTGGTGCTGCGCCTGACACTGGAGCCTCCGTCTCCTCCGCCGGGTTCCCCCGGTTTGGGTCTCGACGTGCAGAAAATGGCGCTCGACCCGCCGCCCCACGCTACGATCGAATTTACAGAAGCGGGCGTGACTTTTTCTGCCTTGGATGATTCCGCCGCCACTGTCTATGGAACAGCTTTCACCCTCAAGCGCAATTTGACGAAACCGCGAGTCACAAATCTCGGACTTAGCTACTTGGTTTTTCCATGCGATGTTTCAATCGCTAGTTTCGCGTTCCAGAGTGTGTTATCGGCTGACGTGGTGCCTTCGGGGCAAGCGAAAATAACTGCGGCAGGGTGGGCCCTTCCCATAACAATAGCGGCGCCGGCACAACTAGGTGCTGCTTCGAGTGCCGGCTCTCTCCTGCTAGAGCTTGGGTCTGGACTTTCTCTCCTCTTTGGAGATTTGGACGCGCCTGCGTCGCTGACGAGCGCCAAGCTCGCGCTCGCGCCTGGCAATATCAGCATCTTTGCAGTCAACGGCTCGCGGGAGATTGTGGATCGCCTGTTGTTGTGGACTTCTGCGCCCGCCTCGCCTCTGGTAGAACCCGCCCCCGATGAGCACACATCGGAAATCGATGCCACGATTCCTCGCGGAGCGCTTCTGTTTTCGAACGTGTCTTCCGCTATTGAATGGACAGTTGCCTTCGGTAAGGCACGCGCTAATCTCGATCGCCCCCTCGGCTCGGATGGCAGCCGGTTGCCCATGGCGTTTTTATCAGCGCTTATCGCGTTTACCCATGGTGCCGCCAAGGCTGTCATCGTCGTCATGACCGAACCCGACCTGTCTCCTGGCGGGTCGCGGGGAGAATCGGTGATTGCACTTGAAAACACCTTGTTACGAGTTGGTCCCGCTACAGTGGGTGTCCTATACGCTTTGCTATCCGGCACCCGCCTCATCGGCGCGCTTGAGTTTGCGTTCGAGAGTCTCACCGTTCTCCCGATCCTGCCCGATCCATATGCGAGCGCCAATGTCGTTCCGTTTCCGTTCTCCGGCACTGTGTTGGCCCTCGCCACGTGGACTCTTGCACCGGTTGCGGCCTTGCGTTTTGGAATGGTGCCCGCCACTTCGGGAGCTTCGGTCGAAGGCATCGCAGCCGAAGCAACCGCAGTGGGAACCGGTAGCACATTGCTCGATCTCTCGACCAATGCCGACCAGATCGGCGTACGTTTTGGCGCGGGGCGAAGTGCAAACGCCGTGGTCTTAGATGGCATGGCTTTGGCGGTGCCCCAGGAGTTTTTATCTGTCTACGCGCTCCCCGGCATTTCGTGGGAGCCGGTAGTCGACCAAAACCAAGACGACTGGCTAGATGCCGTTTCTCCAGACGACGGCCCTGCCACAATCCTGGTGGTCAGGACCGCCAACCTGGTGCGCGTCGAGCCCAACGTGGCGCTCCCAGCGGTGGCGCACGGCGCGGTGGACGCTGAGATCGTCGGACGCTTTACCTTGCCGTTTGGGTTGATTGCGAACCTGCTGGTTGCAGCGGGAGACCCGTCCGCGCAACGGCCTTTACTTTCCTTCGTTCCAGGAAACTACCCGGCGAGCGGTCTTACAGCGGCTCGGCAACTGTCGATCCGCGCACAGTCGGTGATCCACGTTGGCGACCCCGCATTGCCTGGGAATACCACCACGGGATCACCGGTGCCCCTTCCTCCTCCGAATAGCACTGTATATGGCGTTCTTACACTCGGGAATGATGCGTTGGGAGCCGCTCAATTCTTTGATCAGGAGTTCTCCTCGTTTGGAGTCTACCCGCAAATCCCGGTGAGCCGGATCGATCTGTCGGGATACGGCACGAGTATGTTTTCCGACTGGAAAAACTTGGATTTGACTACCGTTGGTGTCGTGCGAACGCGCTTTGACGTTTTGATCGGTAGGACGGCCTATGAACTCGTTCAAATCGCCACCGTCATCATCCCGTGGTGTATCCGGATTACGCGGACGGTTATCTTTGATCGCTTCGATAGTGGTCTCGTGGTTCGGCACGACACGGGATGGAAAGCCACCGGGATCGGCAAATTTGAACTTTTGCAGCTAGATCAACAACTCCTGGGCCCGGTTGAGCGTCTGCAGAACATCCAGAACATTGCGGTTGGAACAGGTCTCCCAATAGATTTCAACGGGAAACACTTCGTTCCGGTTACATTTGACGCGGATATTGTAGTCGGTCCCTCGGTGACGGCGATTTCGAACGGGAATGTCTCCCCGTTAGTCGCTGGCACTCAGATCGAAGGATATGCCCAGCTCACCGTCGGGCCCGTTGCCAGCGCACAAGAGATCCTCGGAGCCATCCAGCAGTTGCCTGGCGGTATTTCTGGTTCGGTCGGCTGCATTCTCAACGTTGGATCGGCCCCGGGCCAAGATACCCCAAAGTTTACGCTGAACGTATCCTCGATCGTCGCCAAAACGACCACGAGCATGGTGTCCGGTCAGGGCTATCCAGCCCTGGCGGTTGCTGTGATGGGTACGCCGCGTCTTCCGCGCGATGGAGCATGGAGCGTTACTAAGCGCGCACAAACTGATGCCCAACCTTTATCCGTCGATCCGTCGTTTCCGATCCCCCTGATTTTTGGCTCCAACAACGATAGGAAATATCAATGGCGGCTCCTCGGCCCCGAAGATGCCCTCTCAGCCAATTCGCCAGGTACTGTTTTTGGTTTGATGCAAGGCACAGGAACGTCGAAGACTCTCTTTGAGAACCCAGTCGTCGACACAACCGGGAAATCGCTGCTGCTTGATCCCAGCCGTGGCGTTCCACCAGCTCGATTGGCTGACTTGGGTTCACTTCTCGGCGCGAGTGGGATCTTCCCGAACCTCTCGAACGTGCTGCAAATTCCAACTGCTGCGAACGATGCCCTCCAACTAGTACAAGACGGATTTCAGAAGACCTTTACCTGGACTCTGTCGAAGAACAATGACGGCGTGACGGCTCTCGACGACCAAAAACTGCTCGATCTCGGCGTGGTCAGCATGGTCTTGCAATACCAAAATGCACAACAATCCCGCCTGGCTTCAGCAACGTTCACCGTTAACGCTGCACCGCCCGCAGGAGAGCCACGTTGGTCGCTTGAGATCGATGATCTTGCCGCAGCCGTGTTTGTTGCGGGCTTCGGTTCTGATGCGCTGCTCACCATTCACGGCGGTTTCAAGGCGAGTGAGTTGGCAAAAGCCGGGTTCACTGATATCCAAATCGACTATGGCACCGCCCTTGGATTGATAACCAAGGTTCTGGAAGGAATCAAGAATGTAGTAACTGCAATTGGCGGCAGCGTGAATCTCGATGTCGGGTTTTCTGGTGACAAGCTGACCGTCCACGATGGATTCGCTCTACCTGTACTGCCGCTCGGACTCGGCGAACTCGAACACATTGGCATCGACTTGGGACTCAGCATCGAGATCCCTTCAAAAGCGGAATTCACAGTCGGGTTTGCGAGCAAGGAGGACCCGTTCACCTGGATTGTCGATCCTCTGGCCGGAAACGGCGCAATCGTGCTGGGCACATCCGGTGGCGACATGGGAGTGTTCATTGAGGCGGGCATTGGAGCGGCGCTGGCGATTGATGTTGCAATCGCCTCTGGAAGCGCCTCGATCATTCTCGATTTCAGCGTCCAGCTACAGCCTCCGGATATCTCCCTTAGTGTGGCGCTAACAGGTAATGCGACCGTCGATGTGTTAGACGGACTCACAACTGTATCGCTCACCCTAACGGCAGCGATTACGGTGGAACTTAACGGTCTTCCACCGACGACAGCGGACTTCACCGGTGCCGTGGCGGTTGGGATTCACATTAGCATCGCTTGGGTAGTCAGCGTGGATTTTGATGGTTCATGGTCGTTTAGCGAGAGTGTTCCGCTACATTTGCCTTGAGGTAGGGGTACTGCGATGGGCGACAATCTGCGACTGGTCGTGATAGCGTTCCCGCAGCGCTGGAATCCCGCGACGGCGACGCTTGATGTCAATGCTGTGCTCATTCCGACTGTTAGCCCTGTGGGTGATCCCCTTCTCGGCGGTGCTTCGCCAATTTTTGCAGATCATGTACCAACCCTCAGTGCGGTCATCATTCCAAGTCTTGATACTGTTCCCACCCGCGGCGATCCGACAGCGGTTCGCATTGCGCCGACGATTCTAGATCCCAATCCGACAATCGCGACACGCCCGAACTATAACAAGCTTCTCGCACAAGCAACAGGAACCGGCGTCACCATCAGCGGTAGCGGCGCTATGACCTCTCCTTCGCAATCGACAATTCGGAAGGCTTTGCCCCGTTCGTACCTGAATGCGACTGGAGCTACGGCGGATGGCCCCACCGCGAGAATCGACGAATTTGGCTGCGCGGTTCGCGGGCAAAAGGTCTTTGCTCCGGGTATGAAGCCGACGACCATCGGTTGGGGACCCATGCTTTCGTATGCCTTGCGTCAGCCAGTTCTCGCTACAGCTCTTGGCTTGCGCTACGAAATGCAAGTGCATCTGCCCGATCCAACCCTCGTTAACGCTGGTAGCTGGATATTTGTCGAAATATCCGGGGCCGATTTGTGGGCCGGCGGCGAGACCCCTGGTGGACCCATCCGATTGTTCGCTGCGCGACTACCGGCGCTCACAGCTGCCCGCCAGCTTTTTGCTGCAGTTGTCTTCCCCGTCGATCCCGGCGGCGCAATCGACGATAGCTCGTTCAGCGTCGCCGAAAGATACGATGACGGGTTCGCGCAGATCGTGCATGTGAGCCAAGCTCAGGCCAACGATGCCGTGCTGGGCGAAGGCAATCTCTCGGCAGCGACTGATATCGGAGTGCAGATCGGCTGGGACGACGAGCAGGTGCTCGCATGGCATATCAACCAGATCCAAATCATGAACGATCGCATCGCCGGACCAGGCCTGGTCGCACAGACGCCGCTCGGAGTGCAGGGATATCGGATCGACGCTGCCGACGTTACATCCAATCCGCAGACGGCGGCTTGGCATTCTCTCGTCGTGGCAACCACAGACTTGCCCCAAGGGTTTGGACGGTTTGATGGTGAACTCGCGATCGAACCAGCGGCTGTGCGGCCCCAGGACCCGAGCAACCCAGCCTCGGTAAGCGGCGATGCCTGGCTGCCGTTGTACTTTGCGAATTGGCGCGGAGGTTCGCTCGCGATCGGAGACCCGGTCCTGCCCGCGATGCTGGCTGCTAAAGCGATCACCGCCAAACCAGACCCCGTCGGCATTTTGCTTTCCTATGGTCGAAGTTACGCGTTCCGTGTCCGCTTGGCCGATCTTTCGAGCGGCGGCGCAACCGTCGCGGACTCTCCGGTTAATGTCGAGCCCACTGACGTTGCGCTCATCGATTTCCGCCGCGCCGTGCCGCCTAAGAAACCTGGCATTCAGCTGAACTTCTCAGCCGCTAAGCCCGCAGGAACCTACGGCTCTTTTCCTCCACCCGCATATGTCATTCCCGAGCCCGAATCGCTCACGGTCATGCGCCCGCTGATGGGTTATCCCGAAGTGCTCTACACCTCGCTTGGCGATACGGATGCGCATCGCGGCCAGATCATTGAATTCTTCACAAAAACTGCTAATCCAGGGAGTGGTGTGGTCGTCGGCTTACCGGATCCCGACGTGCAAACGCTCCAGATTTTGGTCGAGGTTCGCACACCGATCCACGATGTGTCGGGAGACGGAACAATCTCGCCGCCATTCCGCGAACTTTACACCACCACACGAGATTTCCCTCTGCTGCCTGCTGGTCCGATTCCGAACGATCCTGGTTTGCAGATTGATATTGCATACGTGGATGCGCCGTCGATTGTCGATTGGAATCCGACGCAACCCTCAACTGGACCTCTTGTTTTACCGCGTGCCCGCGACGTGCGCATCACCGCACGTGCGATCACTCGTAAAGATCCAGCCTATTTCTTCCCCGCCGCGAATACCGGACTAGCCGGAACCATCATCGTGCGAGCAGAGTTGCGCGACGAGCCATCGCTCTTGATTCGACCAGTGGATGGCAGCGAACCTCTACAAGGATTTTTGTTTAAGCGCCCACCGGGCGTCGACGCGCCGCCGGTTGCAGCGCAATTGGGACAAGCCCTTAACGTGGCAGTGGATCAGCTTACTTTCTCCGCTCCGCCAGGGACACGCATGGCGTTCGGCGCGTCGAAGAGCATCCGCCACACATTGCCGGGAGATAACTCAACCATTACGTTTGCATCGGAGAGCGAGCTGTTGCGGCATTGGATCGTTGCACTTGTCGTCGATCTAGAAAGGGACTGGACATGGGACGGCCTTGCGAAAGCCAACACCATCACCGTCGAGCGGGATGGTGCCACGGTTGGCAGCCTGACCGTTACTCGCACTCTTGGCGCTGCCGCCGTCGCGAGTCCGTCCAACTGGGACCGCCGCCGCACCTTGCTGGTTTTCTTTGACAGTGTGGATCCGCACGAAAATACAGCGAGCGGATTCCCGGAGGCAGTTCAGCACTCTTGGAAGCTCGTGGCATCGACCGTCGCCGAGACGGGCGCTCTGGTTGGCGTTGCGGGAGTGCCATCACTGAAACCAGGTACGATCGTGCCGCCACCTGCGCCGGATCTCAACGGTGTTAGCAAGCAGCTGACGCTGCCCATCGCGGTTCCGCCGTCGCAAATTCCAGAAATTGCGTCTGTCGGTCTCGCACTCTCGCCGTTTGCCGCTGGACCAGGTTATGCGTCTACCGTGGCCCGGCAGCGGGCACTATGGGTGGAAATAAAAGCCCCGATTCAGAACCGCGCGGGCGATGCTTTGTTTGCTCGCGTCCTTGCGCATGGTGCTGATCCGCTTCTGTACAACGCTGCCCCATCCATCGATCAACCTGAAGAGCCCCCGCTCGTACTTGATCCAGAGTTGATGCGCGTGATCACACCCGGGGAGAGCGACGATCGAGCTGGCTTGGACGCCATGACTATCCTAGAGCCTGCGGCTGATTCCGATATTCACTTCTTGTTGCCACTGCCACCTGGAATCGATCCATCAGATCCAGAGTTATTCGGTTTCTATACGTACGAATTGCGATTCGGTCACGCCGGCGATCCCCATGATCACCGCACATGGTCGACAGCTCAAGCACGCTTCGGTAGGCCGTTGCGAGTAAATGGCGTTCAGCACCCGGCGCCCCCTTCTGTATGTCGCGCCGGGCGCTTCCGCGATCCAGCCAATCCCGAAAAGTCGAGGCTCTCGACATTAATTATTGGGACCTCAACGTTCGCAACGCCGGTGCTTAACGGGAGTCCTTTGGTTCGTCCCACAGAACAGCCGAAGACAACCGTTTGGTTCTTTCTGTATGCACAGGTTGTTCAGGCCGACGCAGCTTCCAACCGTAATGTTCTGCTCTTCCAGCGTGAGGGACGATTCTTGGTTAGCGGCAAAAGGGATGATGGAGGCATCCCTAATGGGTTCCGATCGTCTTTGGGGCTCTCGCAAAGAGACCGGCTCGCTTTTTCTTTCTTTCGTGAATCAGAAATCGAAAAACACCTCTCACAATTGGGACTCCCGGTCAACCTGCCGCTGAGCATGCTTGCAGTGGAGTTTCTACCGCCTGGCGTTGGGAGCGATCTCCCTCAAACAAGCGGCGCAAAGACAGGCGTAACCGCGAATGTTGCTTCACCTGTCGGCTTCAGTAAAGACGACGATCCGCTGAGCCTAAACACTCGGCCGCAGCGGATCCTGCGAGTTTCGCCACTCGCCTCTGTCGCCCCCTTCTGCTAGAGATAAGGAGAGAACTGTGGACAAAGTACCTCTTCCCGGAACTCAAAGACAGCACCCCACCGGTACGCTAATCGGTACTCAGAAACCAGACGAGCGATTTTCCGTTACTGTCCATCTCCGTCCGCGCTCGGGCAAGGGTGAGCGGTTTCCCCGGCGATTTCAACACAAGATTCTGACTCATAAAGAATTTGCTGCCCTGCACGGCGCGTATCCGGAAGACATTCGGCGGATTGAAGCCTTTGCCCAAGAAAATAATCTTGCTGTCGAAGGCGTCTATCCTGAGAAGAGGACCGTCAAGTTATCTGGCCAGATCGCCGACTTCAGCAAGGCGTTCCAGGTGGTATTGAACGTATACGAAATCGAGGGCAGGCAATTTCGCGCACACGTTGGTCCCATCCACCTGCCGCCGGATTTGGTCCCCGTTGTGCAGGGGCTCCAGGGTCTCGACACTCGCTCGATTTTTCGGCCCGCGCAAGTGAGTGGCGTGGAAATCAATTCAATCCAGGATGTCATCTCTGCCTGCAACTTTCCGACGGGCCTTGACGGAACAGGTCAAACGATCGGAATCATCTGCTTTGACGGTGGTTTCCAGCAGTCCGATTTGGACTCCTTCTTTGGCCAGACGGTCCCTACTATCATTTCGGTGCCGACCAACGGCAATATCCCAGGTCACTTCGACAACGAAGTTACTTTCGATATCGAGATGGTGGGCACCATCGCTCCAGCAGCCACCATCGTTGCCTACTTCATTCCTGTCGGTAACTTTATCAACGGGGTCCACGACGCCGTACACGACAACGTGAATCTTCCTTCCGTCGTTTCAATCTCTTTCGCCGGCGCCGAGTCCGCCGCTAACGACAACGATAAACTACAGTTGGAACAAATCTTCCAGGATGCGGCCGACCTCGGTATCACCGTTCTCGCGGCAACCGGCGATCGCGGATCGAATTCCAGTATCGGAACAGCCGAGGTCAATTTGCCGGCATCTTGCCCTCACGTCACGGCATGCGGCGGCACAGTGGCCACCATCGTTGGTGGAGTCATTCAAAGTGAAGTCGTGTGGAATAATCCTCCGGAGGCCAGCGGTGGCGGCGTGAGCGATTTCTTTTCCGTACCACCGTATCAAGCCGCAGCTGGCATCTTTCCAATCTCCCTGACCAACATTCCAGTCTTCCCACCGATTCATTTCGGTCGCGGCATACCGGATGTTTCGGGTCACGCGGATGATTACAGCTCCTTTTTCTTTCAGGGTGCGACTACGTTCTTCAGCGGCACGAGCGCAGTCACTCCACTCTGGGCGGCGTTGATTGCGTTGATTAATCAGCTTAAGGGGTCGAGACAAGGTTTCTTGAATCCGGTGATCTACGGAAGACTCGGTTCAACTCTGCGAACTCCCCTTAACGATATCCTCACTGGAGATAACGGAGCTTATTCCGCCGGGCCCGGATGGGATCTTTGCACAGGATGGGGCAGTCCGAATGGAGGCGTGATTGCGGACCTTCTGGGACCTCCAACGATTGAGAGCGTGGACCCTTCGATCGGCCCCGTCGGAGGGGGGAGGACCATTACTATCCGAGGCAACCGCTTTATCGGGGCAAAAAATGTATTATTCGGCGCTGCCAATGCTCCCTCTTTCAACGTTGATAATGATCAGCAAATTTCCGCCCTTTTGCCCGGAGTCACCACAGACGATACCGTTCACGTCCAAGTCATAACCGAGCAAGGCAGCTCTGCAACCACGCCAAACGATCTTTTCAATTACTTCTTTCCGATCCCAGTCGTCTCAAGCGTCTTCCCGTCAAGTGGTAGTGCCGCTGGCGGCATTTCAATCTCGATTGCTGGGCTCTTCTTTACTGGCACGACGAGCGTTACGTTCCTTGGTCCTTCGATCAATGTAACTGTGTCAGTTCATGAAACAAACGATGGCCTGATCGAGCTCAACACATCGAATACAATTACCGGTGGCATTGTGGATGTCTTGGTGAATACCCCAGGTGGATCATCTGCCCTGACTTCCCTCGATCAGTTTCAGTTTCTCGCTGCGCCTGCAGGTTCCTTTGTCGTGCTTGTGGACCCAACCGCAACCGCGGCTCAATTCGCGGAATTGCAAGATACCGTTACATCCGCCGGCGGAACAGTTGAGCAAGCAACGCCGCCAATCATGTTCTCAGCGACCGGGCCGACTACGGTTCAACAGGCACTCCTAACCTCAGCCACCGTGTTGGGTTTGTTCCCTTCCGATGTCGCTACCGCGATCACCGCACTCCTTTCCGACGGCGCAGACCCTGCCGCGATTGCAACGCTACTGTCGGGCCTCGTTCCCACGGCACCGCCAGCCGATGTACTTCCTGGTGACGATGTTGCATTCGGAGACGACCTAACCGGGGAAGACGATGACTTTAGTCCCGTTGTTGATCGCCCGTCGTCATCCGAAACCTGAAAAGGAGATATTCGATGAACCTACTCGTGCTCTCGGCCGACCGCGATCCTCTTCTCTCATCAAATGACCGTTTGGTCACATCCGAATGCAACTTCTTCGTATCCATCGACGGTGGCCCCTTGACGGCTGCGGGGGGCACCGGAGTGCTTGGCCCGGCTACCGTAGTGCTGCCACCTGGTGCGCAGCAGATCGAGATCCAAGTAACGCCGACTTCAGCCAATTACTTTCCGCTCACCGGACAGTTCACCATACAATCCACAGGAAATCTTGTTCCAGCAAATCCCGATGTTCCAGCAGAATTCGAACCGTCAAGGGTGATCAATGTCGGCAGTGATTCAGTAGTGGTTCAGATGGCTCATCTATCGCGCTTGCAAGATGTGACGAAAACAGCGATTCAATCCCTCGCGGTGCCCCCGATCCGCACGGGCGAGAATCCCGCGACCTGGCCTCCTGGCACGACTCCCCCCACCTGGCCCCCCGCTGCGTGGAACACGCCCTTGCTCACGGATGTGAACTACATTGACGAAATCGTGCACAGTCCGAGTGACACATCACCGATCCAGGGTGGCAACATTGCATTTGGTCCGCAGTCACTCGATCCTGAAACCGTCGATCTGGTGCTACAGTTGGCCAATGTCAACGCACCGCAAACGATCGCTGTGAGCTGGCCGAACGCCATTCCTCGAACGAGCACAGCCGGTCCAACACCATTTCTTGTATATTTCCATCCCACCGTCGGTCAGAATGTGGCAAGAGGGTTTTACGAGAATCCGGCGCTAGGCGCACCCTACCCCTTCAATTTTGACTACGTCTATTACGGTCTCTGGCGGTACATGACCTATGACGGGGATCCGTCGGCAGTCACCAACCCGCGAGGCCCGGATCCGCTGACGGTAGATCCCTACGCAAAGGGCCTACCGTATCAAATGACGGCATCCGGCAAGAACGCGGTCATCGTGCTCCCCTGCAATCGCTCTGGCCCAGAAGCTGGCGTGATGACCAATGCAGCAGCGATGGACGGTGTTCTCCGCGAGATCCAGAGTTTCATGTTCCGGCGAGCCGGAACCTACAGTACGCCCGGCCTCGGTCGCGTGGCCCTCGGAGCTTTTAGCGCTGGCAATCTCTTAACTCTGAAGTTCTTGAATAACCCAGCAAACCAATCTCATTCCTTTTACCTCGACACCCTGCGTGAGCTGTACATGTTCGGCAGCTTCAAAGCCAATGCGGGCGACAATCCAGTCGACTGGATCAACGCTGCTCTGACTTGGGCCAATGCCGGGACTAGTGCCGGGAAGATGGTGCGCGCTTATCTCGAGCACTCTGTCTCAAATTACAGCGCGCTCGTCTCCCCCGTCCCTTCCGTGATACCGTTCGTCACGACCTCTGGATTTTTCACAGCGGCGGTGCTGAATATTGCGGCCTGGAATACCGCAGCTACTGCTGCCGGGAATCCCTCGATCGCTGCTCCCGACCCAACCGGTTTCGACCCGGATAAGCCCTTTCAAGATACGCACCAGCTGATCTCCGCCATGATGCTAGTCGATGCTCTGTCGCGAAGCGGATTCTAAGCAAGTCTCTCGCCAACAGTGTTCCCAAAGGCTCATCGCCCGGAATCCCAAACCCTGTGTACCTGAAGTACTGCCGATCGGTACCTATGAGAAGCATGGATGCAACACCGGATCGCAAGAATGCCATCCTTCGACCGTTAACAAATTTCGAGATGGAGTGCGAATCTACGAAGCGGTCGTCAGGCCTTTTCGGTAACGGAGGTTAGACACTCGGACACTCGTCCTCCAGACCGCCTGCGTGATAGGCAGGTGCGTTGGTATCCGTTCCACGCAACTCAGTGGGATAGATTACGTTCTCTATCCATTCAGCAAACGAATGCACAAAACTTTCGAGGATAAGGCATCCTCTCGAGGTGTGGCATTGCTGTGCCACGTGCGCCGTTTGAATCGATACAACTCCAACAATTCTCGAAGGGCCTTGGACTCACTTCCGTGCGGGCTGGTTGCCGCCAAGTCATTGATGTACTGGCGATTGTAGCCGAAGACCGCTTCAGGCCGGATAACGGCCGATCAGTCGTTTTTCCTCCCATCAACTGATGACTGCACGCCTTGCGGTCAGTCAGCCCATCCTTCGGCTTACTGTCGGCCAGGCAGAATCCCACCCGCTGACGAACTGGCATTATTGAGTGGTGCTCTCCCACCGACACCGCCTGACACTACTAATACAATAGAACCGCTATGAATCTCGAGAGCCTCGACTACAAGGAGTTTGAAGCCCTGGTCGGAATGTTGCTTACACGGGAGGGCCTCCATATATCTCGCACACCCAAGGCTGGCCAGACTGGCCCAGATTTCGAGGTGGTCCGACCTGACGGTCAGCCGGCGATTGTAGAGGTGAAGCATCTCAGACGTACGCTAGGTGTACCTGCCGCCCTCGTGGATCAGTTCATCGGGGAGGTCTTGCGGTTTAGAGAACAGGCTGCCTCTGGAAACGGTGCTCGTTGTAGTGCTGATCACAGTTAGAGATATCGGGAAATGGGCGGATGTCGTTGTGACGCTAGAGCATTGAATATTGAGAGCGCTCGTGCTAGAAGCAGACTGACCAGTGTTAGTTTGCGGTTGGGAAGGTAGAGATTGATGTGCGTCGTAAGACCAAATTCCACCGGCAGTGAGGGCGGCTCCTATGGCGGCTACCATAATGATCGAATTTGCCGTCGCCGGGAACGTTCTTAAGCTATCCAAACGGATAGCCTAACTATCTTTTCGGATAGGGATCGGCGGAGCCGAACGGTTTTCAACCGAATTCCTGCTCCAAATTGTTGAATCTCCGAATGCTGAAAAGCGACATTTCCGCCGCCGTCGGCGAGAAAATTGCTACCGCTTAGTTCGGGGTGGCTGTCGGAGTATCTGGACCGGTCCTTATGCCGCAATGGAAAGACCCGCAATCCAATCCTCCGGCGACCGTTGACCCGGGTCAGTATCGTCTGTCCGGTGCGCCACAATGGAACCAGGTCAGAACTCGCCAAGTTCCGGTTGTGTTCAGTGCCATGGGCCTCTGCCCGAAGGGCGTACCCGTTTTTGCTCGAACAAATGCCTAACTCAATACAAGCGTGAACAGGAACGTGCCCACTATGGTCATCGGCATCACTACTCGTGTACCGACTGCGGTCACGAATTGCACCTCGGTCGTCGGCGAAAGTAAGCATCAATATTTTCCTACGTGTCTGTCACACGTGGACAGGCAACCGTTTCAGAAAAGAAACTGAAGCCATCCTGGGCGTGCAGCCGAGCGAGTACGGTTCTACAATAGGCGGACACGGCCGAATGGTGAAGATGACCTGTGATCGCCAAAGGGTACCCTGACCTAGGCCGCCCCCATGATGCCCAAGCCAGGTAGTTGAAAGACTCGAATGGACTCCAACTCCCAATGAATGACGACTGTCCAAAATCGTGACTCCGAGGGCGAGTCAGGAAAGATTTGCGCTTGCGTCGCTCACGAGGACGCTATATCATCCCGCTGGTTTAAACTCCTTGTCCGAATTTCACAAATGTAAGGTGAGCTATGGACGATCATCCTTCGTATATTCTCGACACGAACGTTCTCTTGCAATGCTCGGATTTCTCACAATTGAGATGGCCACACCCGAGCTTTGTAGTATTGATACCCCACGGAGTCCTCTTGGACTTGGACCGGATACAAAAGCGGTTTCGAAGGGAGATCGTTGAAGCAGCAGACGAGAAAATGCGAAACGACATTAAGCGCCGAAGAGATCGCGCTGAGAGTGCCACGCAACAGCTCACGCGTTTGGCAAGAAACGATGAACGCATTGGAAAGGGACACCTGAGGTTTGTCGCCCCAGAGACGCCACCCCTCATTCCAAGTGATCCCAACAACTGCGACTTGCATATCATTTCTGTTGCGCGCGAGGTGCAAAAACATGCTACTGACTGTTACTCGGTGTTCATCACCTTCGACCGTATCTGCTTTCTGTTAGCTCGGAGCTATGGGGTCAATGCCGTGCATCTGCAGAAACTTGATCAGCTAAACGACACGATTGAAGCGAACTTTCAGTCGTGGAAACTCGGGCGAGCGACGTGTCTTGAACCTGGATCTGCCGAGCGGGGATCAACGATCTTCGAGTTTGGCAAGCTGTACCGCTTGGCCGGTGCGACGGGAGCCGCTGACAGCGAAGTGCAACTAATTAAATTACACTTCACGTCGGATGAGAATTATGATTCCGTTGTGAGGCGCAAACGCATCAGCCAACTGCGAGATAAGGCAAAAGAACGGTATCCGGTGCTGTCACATGACTATGCTACTAGCGCCGCATTCCTGCGCGCCCTCTGTGACGTTATTCTGGAGAATGTCGACCCCGACGCAACGGAGCTGCTGCACCGCTTCGAAGAGGAAGAGAATCTCGTGCTTAAGGCAAAGGGGCGCACCACGGCCGTTCTAAACTTGCTCAAAAAACAGATTTGCGCCGGTGAAACCATTCTTGTCTTTGATCAAAACCGTGAGCATGCCAGGCAGTTATACGAAGCGATCACAAAGGAACGTGAAGTCGCGGCGAAGTTCGGAGAGCCGTTGCTTTGTGAGAGAGGCGATGAGGACTCCTGGAATCTCTATGAGGCTGGACAAACTGGCCTATTAGTGGCGTCAGAACTGCCTGAACGATTATCCCGGTCGTTCCGCGTCCTAATTTGCGTCCATTGCAATGTGCCTGTTCATTTCTTTGCTGACTTGGTAAAACGAGTACGCGAAAACGGACAGTCCCTGCGCATGTATTTGCTCTATATGAATGAAAGCTTTTCTTGCGAACAGGAAGCATTAGTCGGCGCCTTCACTGAGGTTTTTGGAATGGAGATCCCTGGCAGCCTCACGCCCTTGACAGGCGCTGCCTGACTGCTATCATCTTCGTAGGCTAGGGCAACGGGAAGGCAGTGTTCATGGTGGCGGGCAGGCTACCTCCTATAGCCAACCACCTGCGCAGGTCATGTGCAGGTTCTGCCCAAGGTGGGTTGGGCGGCCCCGAGGAATTGTCCTCTGGGCCGGAACGGACTTTCTGCAGTTGACTAGCCATCTGCCCAAGTTTCGACTTGGGCTTTTTTATTGAAGGTTCTTGAGGCATTGCCTCTGATTCTCAGGATACTTGTTAGCCCTGTGCCGAAAGTTACTACCTGCCTACGTCTTGGAACAGGCAGTCCACCTATAGCCACCAGGCTTGGCTAATAATCCGCATGTAAATTGACTCTTGTCTGAAACGTACCTTTAACCTCCGCCTCCATTGGTCCAAGAATTTGAGGCAAGCCCTAGTCAAGCGAACATCAATTTCGACCCGAAGGTGAATGTCCCAGGTTCCAGCGGGAGCGTCGTCCCGGCACCAACCTTTTATGTTAGAAAGTGAGAAGCCACCAAAATAGTCCTGCGCTTCGCGCAGCGTCCTATTCACCTTAAAAAACTCAACAGGTCTCCTGGGACCCTTCCTACTCGAGTTGTATCGGAGCGGTATATGTACTGTCACCACCGAAACCAGTTGGGTTATTGTTCTTGAAGGAGTCGAACTTTCAAACGGCAAGCTGCGCATTGCGATTGCCGGATCAGTGACGGCGAGTCGTCCTAATTTGCTAGACATGATCAATCTCGCAGGTTGCCATCAATCGATAAGCAACCACCTTACCGCCACGCGCTTCTCGCGCAATGAGAACGGGCGGCACGTCGACCCCAGCCCATCGTCGCCATGTATGAGACAATGCGGCCTCGCTTCGTGCGATGTATGTCTTAACACTGCTGATCGCGACCACTGTCGCGCTCGTCAAATAAGAGGAATAAAAAGGACTTTGGCGCATGAGTTGGACGACCTCGGAGGCCGTCCGGAACCGCCAGTGATTCATGGCTAGCAGATTCAGGAAGTGCAAAACGCTGGGGGATTCTTTGACCTGAGCCTCTTTCCCCGGTTGGAACGAAGCGTAAACTGCCGAGAGCTGCTCGTCGCGAATACATCCGATCCCGGCCGGGTTGCCCGCGTGGACAAGCCGAAGGTGCAGTTTTTGGTTCTGCCGTTTCGCTACGAGCATCTCTTCCCTCATTGACTTTAGCAAGTATGCGAGATCGTCCGGGGGGACAACAACCGAGAATCTGGTGCCACTCGTTCTTCTAAACAAGTCGATGGTGGTTGGGTGCTGCGCCGTCGTGGAGAGAACCAATACGGGCGTGGTAGCCTGGGTACCGGTAAATTCCCGTACGCGACGCATCGAACGGACAAAATCTAAGGCATGCTGCCACCTCGTCGAAACCGGGTACACCACGGCGTCCCAGGCCTCGGGGAAACCCGTGAGGGTACGAAGCACGGTCTGTGGACCGTCAATGGCCAAGGGCTCTATCCCGTGTGCTCGCAGAGATTCCGCGGCGCCGGGCACGAGATAGATAGCCCCGTCCAGAAATGCAACGCGCATGGCCGCTGAAGCAGGTTTAGAGGCTCTCACCGCGGCCCCCTGCAGGGAAGTAGCTGCCGCTTCGCAGTGTTGCGGCGAATTGATCCTGAATAATGAGACATGCGTGAGTCTCCTGACAATTCGCTTTGGTATGCAAGCGCCCACCGCCAACAAACGTTAGCCCGAGAATTGGACCGCTGTTGGACGGCTCAAGTGAGAGCAAGGATGCTGCTCCGTGCTTTACCAGTGCACTGATCGCCGCATTCTTGACCTGGTAACACAGTCTTTGGGAGTGGCCGGTGACCAACTTTGCTATCCGATTCCCAACGAACCCGCGATTCTTCAACCGAACCACGTTGCACTGAAGCACAGATTGCAGGATTGCAGCAAAAGTCTGTTGCGGTCTGCGTTTGTGAGAATGAAGCGCGTACCGGCCTTGACGAGTTAAGGAAGCTGACTTATTGTGATGGGGCGTCGTATCGGGGCAAGAGTTCGCAACGGGATGGATAACATTTGCCTCGGCGGGCGAGGTAGGATCACCATCCAAAGAGATGGTGGTGGCGCGAAGGGTGTTGGACATAGCTTCTCCTATGGCCGACGCCCCCCGCGTAAGCGGGGCCCAGGGTATCTCACTACCCTGGGAATTTTTGTTCCAGCGGGCTGACTTTAGGGCATCGCCCACAGCCAGACTTGCAAATCTTTCCTCAAAACAAAGTCAAATTACGTCGATTGAACGGAATTAGCTGCACATAATCAAAGTCGGTCAAATCTGAGTCAACAGAGATAAAAATGCACACTCAGACCCACTACAGATTAGGTCCCTTTAATCTCGACGTACGAGGATTGGTGCTTCGTCGCGAGGGACGGAAAGTCAATTTGCGAGAGCAGGGAGTTATCGTCCTCAAGGTGTTTCTTGAGCACCCGGACGAGCTTCTCACATACAAAGAATTGGGTAGACTCGGCTGGGGCGAAGGCAGATTGGTGGAGATCCACGCTGTTCATCAGACGGTCGCAGAGATCAAGAAGGCGCTGGAGAAGGAGTTTGCGAAATACATCATAACCAGACGTAAGCGAGGCTATTTTTTCGACAAAAAGGCGCTGGAACGGGCTGAACAAAAAACACAGGCGAGTACAGCTAGTAGTGGATTCAGGCCAGATCCCTGTGGCCACATTCAGCCACGCCCGGAAATCGAGAATTTCTTATCAAAACACAAGCTAGCCCTGGATTCGATTGACGAATACATCGAATTAGAGGGTTGCGCCGATGGTTGGCGTCGCGATGAGGTTGTGGTTGTTGATGCCGGTCGCTACCAACCGTCAGAGGATTTTGTGAGATTGATGCACCGATTCATCCCGGAGCCTCCGATCCGCCAGTACTATAGTCTTCATGAGGTGGAGTCTAGCGTTCAAGATGAACAGCGTAAGTTGATCCTTTATTTCCAAGGTGGCGATTGGCGATACATTCACTCACTCAGTGAGGTCGCCAGGAACGTACAACAAGACCCGGACTGCCGCGGCTTTCGGCAAAGATGTGAACGAGAGTTCATGCCGACGCCGACATCCAGCCTCTACAGGAACGTGAACTGCGAGGTACTAGTGGTCTCTTCAGACAATCAAATTGTCCTTGGCAGACGAAGAACGCGGACGAAAAGTGGGGAAATAGTTCCCGTATCTGAAGGCGCTTGGGCGGCCAGCTTGGAGGAGCAGATGCTGCGGGCTGATCCGGATAGTAGGAAGAATCCGGACATTGACCTATTTACTTGCGCCCAGCGGGGCGTTGAGGAGGAACTCCAAGTCTCGATAGATCCGGAGTACACTAGGCTGTTGAGCTACGGAATAGAATGGGGGAATTTTACCGCTGCGTTCTTATTTCTAGTGAAGACGAAAGCAGATTTTGAGACGATCATTAAACAGTGGCGTCGTGCAGAGGGTCGGAATGAAACAGTCGCGCTTGATGCCTTGCCGGCTGATGAGAATACCGTTGCCGCAGCTCTGCTGAAGCACGAATGGTGTCCATCAGGTCGTGCACGCACATGGAAGGGTAAATATGCAATCAGTACCAATTGTTGGCATCCCACCGCGAGGGCTCGGCTATGTGCTTACTTACGGCACGTGGCAGCCCTGTCGCATGGTCATTCTGTTCCGGTTTAATGGTTCAAACCCCATGTATTGTTTTACGTACGGAGAAGGACCGAACCCTTAAGCCTGCACCTTGCGGTGTCACACTGAGCATAGAACATCCCCTACTACCCTCTACCCGATCCGGAGTATATTTTCTGTCATTTTTGCGGGACGGGGTGCTGGGGCTTCGACTAACACAGGATGAGACGACCATCGCGGTCTCTGCGTAGTACGACCGGGCAAAACTTCAGTCAGTGCATCGCCTTGGAGGACGTAGATGTCTCGCACATACCCTGGGGCTTCCGGACACAAAATCGAACTTGGCCCCGTAAATCCGGCTGGCGAATTCGAGCGGATCGGGATCGTTATCCAGACCCCAGACCTCGCGGACGGCAGGCGATCCTTCCGGCCCTATCAAAGAGAGAAATCCTGCATTTACAAGTTCCTGAAGATACGTTTTGAATTTCTCGTACGGCCAGAATTGCGTCCGGAGCGCAATCTGCCAAGCTCTTTCTTCGGTGATTGAACGCCGAACTTTTGGGATTCCGGGTTCCTCCGTGGGCTCGAACATGATGTTCCACAACAAATGACTCGCAGCAGCAGTAGCAACTCGCTCGCGGTCACACCGCTGCAGACGATTTTGTAGACGGTGTGGGTTTTCCTGCGTTTCACTTGTAATTTCAAGTCAATCGACTATCGAACGATTGAGTGTGAGGGCGCGGAAGGATTATCCCGGAATGCCCTCTCGGAAAGTTTCTGTAAATCGCCCCTCGCTCAAATTCAAATTCGAGAATGGTTTTCCATTTACCGAGACTCTCAGTGATGCGAAGAACGTCCAGAGACTACGGCAGTTGCGGCTAATTTGGAACGCGTCGCAAAGGAGCTGGAAGTACGCTCCTGACAAGCGCGAAGGGAAATATGGGATAATCTTGAAAGGTGAATGCGGTGTTTTGGAGTGGTCGAATTGTCCATCGCGCCAGCTGTGCTCTTGGTTTGTGTCTAGCATTTCTCTGCCTGGCTGTATGCGTGTCTGCCCAGCAGAGCTTTACATGCCCTGACGGCGAAACCCGCATCCGAATGGATCCTCGGGAAGTGGCCGTCAGATATGAGGGAACCTTTCTGGCTGGCGCCATTGGCAAACTAGGATTGTTTTCTTCAACTTTCTCCCTTGGGACTACACAGCTTCAACAAGCGGCCGCCGCGACCCAGCAGTGGAATCAACTTATATTGGGCCTGGTCATAGGATGGAACAGCTGCGTAATATCGAAAGCGCAATACAGCGAAGGAATACTCCAAATTTATCCCCGGCTGGAAGAGGATGCGCAAGAATTCAACCAAATCGCTGCGCGCCTTTCACGAGGCCAAAGCATCGATGAATCTAGACTGTGGGTGCTGCTGACGAGTTACACGGGTAAAATCCGCAAGCTAGCAAAACTAGCAGAATTAAGTGGAAACGGCGCTTACGAAGTTCTACTTCAGACAAAGACAAATACCGATGAGATTCTGATCGAACTGAGAGAAATGCGGAAACCTTGCGGCGGGTACCAATTTCCAGCGCCGTCCACGAATTATCCTTCTGGTCCCGCAACTGTCGGAATCTCCTTCCACGAGCAGATTTCGGATTCTCTCGCCGTAAGCGACTCGGTTCGAGCCACTTTGTCCGGGATTGGACCGACGAGCCCGCTGGTGGGGACCATCGCAGGCGGTCCGCCAAGTCTGCTTGTGTCTGGCGGCAGCCTGGGTGAGAATTTGCCATCTGATAAGAGCGCCGGCATCTTACTCACCTGGGTGTCATCGCAGACAACATTCTCTAGTGTCCAGCTGGACCACGGCGATGCTGCAAGCTCGCTGGCTTTATACGGTGGAAGAAACATGTCGAGGTCGTCCGTGTTTGGTGGGAACTCAGATGCGAGTTTGTCGCCCCCTGTTCAGGACGCCGGTCTCTTGGTTACCTCGATGTCATCGCAAACAACGCTTTCGAGTATCCCGCTCGCATATGGCGGCGCTGATAGTCTGCTGGCCTTGTATGGTAGCGGAAACATGCCAGGCTTGTCGGCGCTTGGCGGCAGCCTGGGCGCGAGTTTGTCGTTCTCCAACCAGAAAGCCTCTATCTTGCTCACTTCGACGTCATCGCAGACAACATTTTCTGGTATCCAGCTCGACCACGGCGGCGCTGACAGCGTGCTGGCCTTGTATGGTGGTGGGAAACTGCCAGCCCTGTCTGTGTTTGCCGGCAGCTCGGGTACGAGTTTGCCGCCCCCCAGTGAAGGCGCCTTCCTCAGCCCGATGTCATCGCAGGCAACGCTTTCTGGCGTTCAAAGCGAGACTATTATCGGTATTCCGTCCGGTGTTGTTTCCGCACTCACGACACTCGGCGCTAACTCCGCCGACTCAAACAGCCAAACGGTAGGCTGGCAGGACGTTGTGACCACAGTGCCCCCGCCGTTTCCCCAGCGATGGGCCGGCGTAGGTCCCAATCCACCATTCAGCATCACTCCTAGGTGGAAATGCGAACCGATCGATGGCTCGCACCTTCCTTCACTGATTGTTACTCAGCAGGAACACTGAGAGGCCCGTTAGCAATCGGCCCCGCACCACCACTTTGCGGGTCCCCGCGCAAGGTCCACCGTCTATACCCCTCGAAGTACCCAACGGAATACTTTGGGAATGTTTGGATAAGCTTTGGCCTAGGCGACTCCTACAGATGCGGACATCTCGCTTAGGACTTAATTTCTGAATTGGCCGAGAATTCGTCCATCCCAGTCGGACGAGCAGATTCACGTTGAATTTGCCGCGAAGGCATCGCGTCGGACGGCTACCAAGTCAGTGCGTTTTCGCTTCTTTCGCCTGTTCGAGTCGCTTGAGATTGGCATCGACCGCTTTTGTCTGCGGATTATCCGCACCGTAGTGGTCAGTAAGAATCTTCAATGCCCTCTCGGTGTACGTGCGGGCCTCGTCCAGGTCCCCTTTTGCCTTGAGAATCTGGCCGATGTTATTGGCGTCTGTGGCCACATTGGGATGGTCGGGTCCGTAGACCTTCTCGTCGATCTTCAACGCCCGCTCGGTGTAGGTTAGAGCCCCGTCCAAGTCCCCTTTGTATTTGAGAATCACGCCAATGTTGCTGGCGTCAGTGGCCACTTCGGGGTGGTCGGGTCCGTAGACCTTCTCGTCGATCTTCAACGCCCGCAGCGTATAGGTCAGGGCTCCGTCCAGATCCCCTTTGTCCTTAAGAATCTGGCCGATGTTGTTGACGCCTATGGCCACGTTGGGATGGTCAGGTGCGTAGATCTTCTCGTCGATCTTCAACGCCCGCTGCGTGAAGGCGAGGGCTCCGTCCAGATCCCCTTTGTCCGTAAGAATCGCGCCAATATTGCTGGCGGCTGCGGCCACTTCGGAATGGTCCGGCCCATAGAACCTCTCGTCGATCTTCAACGCCCGCTCGGTGTAGGTTAGAGCCCCGTCCAAGTCCCCTTTGTCCTTAAGAATCTGGCCGATGTTGCCGGCGACTGTGGCTACTTCGGGATAGTCAGGTCCGTAGATCTTCTCATCGATCTTTAACGCCTGCTGTGTGTAGGCGAGGGCTCCGTCGAGGTCCCCATCGTCCATCAGCGTCAGGCCAAGCTGGTTAGCGAGAGCGGCCTCACGCTTTTCATCGTGCTTACCGGCAACGGCATCTAGTCCCTGTCGTAAGGTGGTCTTCGCCTGGGACAAGTCTGGTACCTCCCTGTAAGCGCGCCCGAGCGTCAGATAAAAGTCGGGCAACGGAACAGCGGCGAGGGCCTGCTGCAGATAAGGAATCGATTCGCGGAAACGATATTGATCCAGTAGTTTGTACCCCATGTTATAGGCCTGCTCTGCTGCGTCCGCCTTCGCCAACAGTTCCTTGCGGACCTCGCTGATCTCCTTGCCAACCTCGGCGGGCGTGGGCACCGGTGCCTCGGCGTTTCGCTGCTCAATCGCGTTCAGCTTGGCCAGGATTTGGTCTACGCCTCCTTGCAGTTGATCCTCTTTTTGCAGGATCTGTCCCCGACCGGTTTCCACTTGCTGCGAGAGATTCGCTATTCTCTCAAGGATGATTCCTTTCCCACTGACTTGCGCGAACTGCCACAGGTTGTTCATGTAGCTGGCGAGCAAGTTCTCCAAACGCTTGGCGTCTGCCTTTTGCCCGTCCGCGATCAATTTGCGGATCACATCAAGTTCGGTGGCATCTTCCTTGAGGCGCGGATAGACGCGACTGACTCCGTCCGCGTACTGCTGGCCGGTAATTGCGCAACTGTTGTATCCCGCGGCGAGACCCTTAAGGAGTTCATTCCATTGTTGCGTCGCAACGGCCGCCTCCTGCAACTTGGTGGGGGCGACATCGAGGCGGGCTCCCAAAACGCTCAGACTGCTCAAAGTTCCGGCGAAGGCCGAAGCATCGTACTGGATAGCAATTTCTCGTACGTTGATCTGGATGCGATCTCCGTCGGGGCAGTGAACGGACTTCTGCGCCCAGGCGCTCGCCGAATAAAGGAGAACGAAGACGCCAATGCATTTCCAAATCACGAGGCCGAGCCAATTACCCACGATGGCCCTCTATTGCGACCCTAATTGCTTGATTAGACCACCGTATTGACTTATCAGTCCAGCCAGTTTCTTGTCTTCGTCTGCGGAAAGAGCAGCTTTAGAAAGCAGAGAGTTGATTTCCCGCGCTAGGCTGTCCAATGTCCGAAACCGTTGACCGAGTTGCCTGTACTGGACCTGCGTAATAGCGCACGAGTTGTAGCCTGCAACCACATATTTCCGGAATTCGTTTGCCTCCTGAAGCGCTTCAGAGACCTGTGCGAGTAACTTTGGATCCAGTTCGGCAGAGCCTTTGGCGTTGTCGGCCATCGTCGCTTCCAGATTGACTGAATAGGCCCAGTATTGCGTAGTGAAATCGCGGATATCGATCTTCGGATGGGAGCCATCGGAACAATGGACGAGCTGACTGCGCAACCAGAGATCTCTGGCTACGAAGACGAGCAGCACGACGACGATTGCTACGATTGCAACCGTGGCGACAGTCCGAGCGTTCTTGGTCACGATTTATTTCCGCTAAATTTGGGTCGATGCTTAGGGACCCGCCGCGCTGTTACAGTGCGAGCGATTATCGCACGCGTCAGTTTCGGTTCGCAAATTAATCTGGTAGCAATCCGGACAGACTGCACGCAGCGAGTGTCGATGGAAAAACTTCTCATCTCCTTTGAGCACCAGAATGTTGGCCGGGGTACAGATGGCTGGCTCTTTCGTCGACGCGAGCGAATGCGCTTCGAGTAGGTGGCGCTCTTGGCTTTTCGCCGCCCTTTCCGTCCCTGGGGATCAAGCCTGGGTCGACGCCACCACGATTGCACGACTCCGACCTGGGCGGGCAAGAACAAGCGGCACATCACAACCAATCTCGGACGTTTACACCCGGACCTGCGTCGATTCCGCGAAAGGAACTGCTTAGATTCACTGTTTCCTATGCTCGTTCTCAATGGCTGATCTTCCAATGTCGGCTGATGCCCGGTGCCAAGGAGCGAGGGTCAGTTTTCTTGATGCCACCTAACCTATAGACGTGATCGACAGCATTTTTCATGATGAGCTTCATCTCCGCATCGGTGATTCTCGAATACTCAACGTTTCCGTGGCACGTGGGGCACGTTTTACCGCTGTGGATGCTCTCAATAGGGCCGTTGCGGAACGCGAGGACAACAATTGCCTTTGCCTCCGTGGCCAATTCTTGATCAATCTTTGGATTTTGCATGGATAGGAAGAAAGGGTAAGGGAACGGGAAGACCTGACATGAAAGAATTCCTATGGTGACAGCATAGCGCACTGCCATGCCGAGTCAATGCCCGTTATTCGATGGGTATCTCGTGCTATCTATGCGCTGTTCTTTGTTCCTAGTTACCCGCGCGGTTTCGGCCGAATCCAGCTAAAAAAAGCTTTTTGTCGGCCCCCATCAGGAAGGGCTGCGACTAACAGATTATGAGGCGACCATCGCGGTCTCTGCGTAGCACTATCGGAGAAACTTCGGTTAGTGCATCACCCAGGAGGAGGTACATGTCTCCCACGTACCCTGGGCCTCCGGACACAAAATCGAACTTGGCTCCGTAGACGCGGCTGGCGAATTCGAGCGGATCGGGATCGTCATCCAGACCCCAGGCGTCGCGGACTCCAGGAAGGCGAACAATCTCCCTCCACTCAGACTCAGTTATATGTTTTGGATTGCGGTCGTGCATGGCTGTGGGGTGTACTTTAATACTATTGTTTTTCAATTCTGCTTCAAGCGATCTTTCCGACTCTATCAAGGAGAGAAATCCTGCAGTCACAAGTTCCTGAAGATATGTCTTGAATTGCTCGTACGGCCAGAATTGCGTGCGAAGCGCAATCTGCCAGGCCGTTTCTTCGGTAATTTGAATGCCGGACTTTCGAGATTCCGTTTTCCTTCGTGGGCTCGAACATGATGTTCCATAGCAAGTGCGAGGCCGCTGCCGTGGACAGTCGATCACGGATTTCTGCGGGGCTCAACTCTCCAAGATTCGGATCTAGTGAATAACGTTTTGAACGGCCTCGGTTTGTCCTTCTGGGCGCCCACATAGCTTCAGCATACAAATAACTGGCAGATCCTCAACCGGGAGGCTAGAATCGCAGCTCTTGAGAAATTCTTTCGTCGGTCCCTCGAAGGTACGATGGACCGTGAAATCTGGTCTATTCATCGCTGAGGGACCGGCGAAAGAACTCCTGTCAGCCCCGGGTAAGCTTTTGAAGCGTGGCTTCATCCGTCTTCGCGAGGTATGTGACTGCGATGGCTGTTGCATCGAAAACAGGCATGTGCCAGTTCTCTCGTTCCCACGGCTTCCGAGACCCTGGTAGTCGGGAGGCAAGCTCCGGGAATGTCCCTGCAAGGAAAGAGGCAACCTGATATTTGGTGGTCAACGCATACGTGCGAAAGTGAGCCTGCAATTGTCTCTTGCTGACCAGAGATACTCGGATCGAACTATGCCGTGCCGACAGGCGAATTAGGTGTACAAGCAACCTGGTACGACGGCGGTCCCTTGTGCTTCGCCGCTCGATTTTTCGCAGCACTAGTATCGTTGGTCGGAGTCCATCCATCCATGAAGTCGCACGACGTATGCCTGTTTGCAGCGAGTGAAATCTCGTCACACCAAAGGCCACGAACTTTGCCGGGGGCTCAAAAGCCGCATATCCCAGCCTGCGCGGGCGTATTTCGAGTGCCAAGATTCGGTAGTGTGTGTCCATCTTCCGCGGCTTCATTGGACCGGTTCGTATTCTGGACTTCTCCGCCCGGAAAGCCACATGAGCTTTTGTGCGATGGCAATAGCGTTTCGATCTGTGGCGCTGTGCTGACCTAAATGCTCCTCGAGTTCTGTAAGCCCGTCCTCGATCTCTTGCGCGACCTCATCCCGGAGACCGGCAAAGATTTCAGAAACAGGGACGCAGAAGACGATTTCGTATCCGATTGCGACCTCAAGCGACGGTGTGGCACGGAACTTTTCGTGCCGCGATATTGCACCTTCTTCGCGATAGCCGAGCACGCGTCCCAGTTCGCGTTGCGTCAGGCCGACTTTCTTTCGATGAGTCCTGAGATAGTTGGGAAGGCGCTGGTCCGTTTGTGGGTGAGTCATTCGTTCATAGCGTTGTCGTGCGACCTTTTCCTTTAGCGTAACAGGCGCGGGCAATCGGGCTAGCATGACAAACCTGCATCCGGCGCAAATTCCACGACCCCAGCAGACGCTTGTCCACATTAACTAACGTTAGGTAACGTTTGAATTCCGAGATTTCCGCTCCTGGAAAAATTGGCGTTGTGGATAACGAGTGCAAAGCCTGTCGATGCTTTAGGAGAACCTGCCGTGCCGGCAGGAAACGCCACCTTTGCGAACTCTAGGGAACAGTTAAGATTCTCTCCTATGCTTCAGGAGAGCAATTTGAACGAACCTTGGCAGCCGAGCGCGGATCTCAACTCTGAATGGGTCGAAGAGGGTGATCGAACCGCCCTACTCGCGCTCTTTCGGTTGCTTGTACGAGAGCCTCCACGAGATCACGATTTCCGCACGTGTCCCATCTGCAAGCGCTATGGTCTTACGAAGATTTGACTGCTTTTTCTTTTTGTCTAGAGTGAGAGGCAAAGGTCGCAACAAAATAAATCTCAAGTCTCAACAACAGTTTGAATCGTTACTTTATCTACTGTCGGAAATCTTCCGAAGATGAAGACCATCAAGTGCTCTCGATTGAATCGCAGCGGAAAGAGCTGCAGCGTTATGTGGAACGGGAACATCTCCAGATTGTCGACGTGATGGAAGAGGCGAAGAGTGCAAGGACTCCCGGACGTCCGGTGTTCAACAACCTCCTGAAACGCATCGAAAGGGGGCAGGGCGATGGCATCGTGGCGTGGCACCCGGACCGGCTTGCCAGAAATGCCTTGGACGGCGGGCTGATCATTCATTTCCTCGATACCGGAAAACTCACCGCCCTCCGCTTCCCTACATATACTTTCGAGAACACATCACAGGGCAAGTTCATGCTCGCGATCATGTTCGGCCAGTCGAAATACTATGTGGATTCGCTGAGTGAAAACATTCGACGGGGCAATCGCACGAAGAGAGAAAGAGGCTGGCTGCCAAGCCGGGCCCCCATCGGGTACCTGAATGCGAGATCACAGACGGGCGAAAAGATCATCGCCCCGGACCCTGATCGCTTTCCTGTATTGAAACGGGTTTGGGAGTTGCTGCTTTCTGGCGGCTACTCGGTGCCACAGCTTCTCGATCTCGCAACCAATGACCTGGGACTCCAAACTCCGAAGCGGAAGAGGCTGGGTGGGAACCCGCTCAGCGTGAGCGGCATCTATCGGATCCTGTCCAATCCCTTCTACGCAGGCCACATTCTCTATGAAGGCCAGTGGTATCAGGGAAAGCATGAACCGATGATTACCGTGGCACAATTTCAGCAAGCCCAAGTGTTGCTCGGCAGAACCAGTCGCGCACGTCCGAAGGAGCACGTCTTCGCGTATAGCGGTCTCATAAAGTGCGGATTCTGCGGGAACAGCGTCACGGTGGAAGAGAAGATCAATCGGTATGGCAGCCGTTATGTGTACTACCGCTGCACGCACAAGCGGCGTGACCTCGTGTGCCGGGAGAAAAGCTTAGAGGAAGGGCAGCTTCAGCAACAAATCCTCGATTTCTTAGGCATGATCTACCTCGACCGCCGGGAATTGACTGAATTGCTTGCCAAGATTGAAGATGAGCGTATCAAAGAGCGTGGCGCTAATGGCGGCGTCAAGAAGGCTCTCGAAAAGGCTCTCGATAGCTGCGCCCGACACTTGGACAGCCTTATCAAACTACGCTACCGCGAGCTCATCGGCGATGACGAATTCATCCGCCAACGCGCGGGTCTGAGCCAAGAGCAAAGCAAGCTCCAGCAAAAGATTGCCCAGCTCGATGCCGAACAATGGATTGCACCTTCGCAGAAGCTTTTCCTGTTCAGCAACCGCGCGGTCTTTTGGCTTACGCACGGAAATCCAGACGAAAAACGCCTGATTGCTTCCACGGTTGGATCGCACCTTTCGCTCCGAGCGAAAAAACTCAGCATTGACGCGAAAAGACCGTTCCAAATAATTCAAAAACGCGGTTCGTTTTCTACTTTGTGGAGGGTCGTCAATGACGTTAGAACTTTTTTCCGCACAGAACCCGATTTTGACATCCCATTGCTGCCAGAACCGACGTTAGGCCAAATCGCTACCAAATAGCCTCTATCATTATTCTTATAGTACGCAAATTCTCCCTCTCTGCAAGGCGGGCGAATTTGCGTTCCCGACAAGTTATTTCTACCCTGCTGTCCGGCTCTGGCCAGCGGTATCTATCCCCAACCTTCGAGCCAGATTACAATAGTCGCCGAACCGTGAAATCGCATGAGGAGATTCCATCCAAGACCGTGAGTCCCTCGGCGAACTCGTGGATGAATCCGTCAATCATAGGATCAGCAGAATGAGGTTTGTCGTCTTACATCCCGGCACCGGGCAATAAGGATTGATTTTCTTCCACTTTTTCATAATATGCGTCAATCATGCACCATCGGAACGACAGGGTACAATCTCCGGCATGACTCTTCAAGAGGAAGCAAGCGTCGAGCTTGGACGGAGATTAGCAGCGGCCTACGCCAGTTACATTGGGGGTTACAGCGGGGTGGACCGTATACTCAAACGCACTGAACGAGCGGGTGAATTTTGGAATGATCTTGCGGATATTCTTTTCAAAGCGATGAGTGGGAGATCCGTTGACGATTTGCGGTTCCGCGAGGTCATCACGAAATACATTCAGTGAAAACATTGACTGGTTCCCGAGAGAGCAGAGTACACTGGTGGTTTTTCGCGTTGAGGTGTCCCTATGTATGTATTTCAGCAAACGAATCTAGTGCCCGGTTCGGTCGTCAAGGTTTGGAGCAGGCGATACGGTTTCTGGCACAAAGGCATGATTGATTGGCCAGTCCGCACAATGGCGAATGCCGGGTCATCCATAGCGAAAAGGGCAGCTTCGTGCGGACAACGTCCCTTCCAGAGTTTTCGTTTGGCGAGACTGTTCACGTTCTGTGGATTCCGCAAACGATGGAGCAGCAACACAACGCCATAAACCGTATGCACAGTCTTGACGGGAACCTTATGATCCGTTCCTCGCCAATTGCGAGCACACCGTCAACTGGGCTCTAACGGGAAAATCATTCAGCGAACAGCTTGGCCTGGCGGCTCTTATTGCCTTGGGTGCAACGGCCATTGCGGTTGCCGCAAACGCAAGAGGATGATCCGAAGCAGTTAGAAGAGGGTTTTGACCCCGGTCTTGAGTTCTTCCGAGGACACATAGCGGATGGCGACGCTCATTCCGGTTCGGCGTTCGGGAATTTCCCACCAAGAAGCCAGGGCGGATAGATGGCCGACTCCCGCGCTAATTCACGTTGGTAGAGGGCGGGATTTTCGGCCCACTCGCGCTCAGCAGTTGCCAACTTGTCTTCGAGGATTTCGAGGCGTTCAAGCAGAGAAGAGATACCCGGCTGGCCAGTCCTGCGGAGGTTGTACTCAAGCAAGGAGCGGACACGTAGCAAGCTGCCCTGCGATTCAGGCCAGTGCTCTTGAAGACTCTTCGTCAGCCACGTGCCACCACTCTTCCTGCCTAGAGCGCGATACATTTTGTTGCAATAAAACCCCTGGCGGACCAGTGGCTCCAGAACATCCTTTGGAACTACAGTAGGTGAACGCATAGTCCCATTCAATATTTGGTAATTTCAAAAACCCGCATCTCAGGAGCCACTCAGCGTACAATACGCGGGCACTAGTTCGGAGGAAAACTCGGTGGCTCACTGTTCAATGTGCGGGAATGAGTTACCCGCAGGTGCCAGATTCTGCTCTCGCTGTGGCTCGGAACTCATGGCCCAAGCGGTTCCAGAAAAGAGCAAAGCTGGACGCAAAGCATTATTGTTCATGGTCGTAGGCTTCCTTCTGCTATATCTGATCGGCAAAATTCAAGGCATTTTTACACCAACGGGACAAAGCCCGCAAACCTCTGCGGCGCTTGCTAACTCTGTGGACGAAACTCCACCGAATGCAGCCGAAGAGCTAGTGATCCGCTGTGGAAAGCCGTACAAGGATGACTCGACCGCCTACGACTCGCCCCGCCCTCCACTCGTGACGCGTTTTATTGAGTACAAGATCAAGGGCACGCATCTCAGATTCATATACGTGCCCGGAAATGGGCACGCGGGCGACCCTCCGCCGTACGAATGGAAACTTCAGATGGTGGCAAACGCGAAGACCAATAAGCTGTTTAATGGAGGTCAACTATCAAGTCTCATGCCATGCACTGCTACGCTGCCAGCAGCCGCATGGAGCGTCCGGCGCAACGTGCCGTCGCGCCAAGAGCCTTCCTCTCCTTGGTCAAAACAGTCACAGCACCCATGAGCTAAGTTCAGGAGAGCATCGGGGTGGGTTGAGAATGCCAAGCATGCCCCGAATTGTAATTGGGAAACATCGTTTTCGTTGGCGCTGTGAAATCCGTTCAGATATTGGCTGCCGTCCCCTTCTTGGTAGACATGGACTCGATTGGAGGCGGCGCATTGGATATAACATGGAGATGCCAGTCGATCGCTGGGGACTAAGTGTTCGATTTTGAGAAGACGAGATTGTGGAGAGAGTCGCTGGGTCGCCCGACCCACGGCCCTCTTCGCAGGGAAAGGGAACGCCTCAAAGCCGCGTTTCTTTCATTGCGAAAGAACGCCGCTTTGCTTGCGGGTGAGATTCCTCGCGATTTCGATTTTCTCACCGTGCACGATATAACCCACCTGGATGCCCTTTGGGAGATGGCCGATCTTGTTACCCCCAAAGACGAGCGGCTTTCTCCTGTCGAAGGTTTCGTGTTGGGTGGAGCTTTTCTCATTCATGACTTGGGTATGGGACTAGCTGCCTATCCTGAGGGATTCGACACACTGCGACTGCGACCGGAATTCAAGGACATTGTTACAGTCTTGCTGACAGCTAAGTTAGGGCGACGGCCTTCGGCTGAAGAACTGGACCGGCCGGACGAAACCGTCACAAACGAGGCGAAGTTTACATTCATCAGGAGTCTACATGCCACCCGAGCAGAAGAGCTCGTATTCACGGCATGGACAGACAAAGCTTCCGGCAGGAATTATTACCTCTTAGAGGATCCCGAATTGCGCGAGAGCTTGGGTCCGATCATCGGCAAAATTGCTCATAGTCACTGGTGGCCTGTTACTGAGCTGAGAAACGGCTTCAAACGACCGCTCGGTGCCCCGGCTGGCCTGAGGAGCGGACCAATCGACACTTTGAAGCTCGCGTGTATTTTGCGGATTGCAGACGCAGTTCACATCGACACGTCGTGCCCCTAGCGTTCTCAAGGCTTTTCGGAACCCCGGGGGTCAGTCGCTGGACCATTGGACTTTCCAGGAACACATCCACACTCCAATCCTCCACGAGGACTATTTGATGTTCACGTCGGGTCGGCCATTCTCCTCGAGAGAAGCGTCGTCATGGTGGCTGTGTTTCGACACCTTGCGCATGATCGATCGCGAGCTGCGAAGTGTCGATGCATTGATGCTGGATCTCAAGAAAAAGCGTTTGGCTGTCAGGGGCGTCGCTGGCGTGGATGATCCCTCTCGCTTGGCTGAATTCATACCGACCGCGGGCTGGTCCCCGATTGATGCGCAAGTGAGGGTTAGCAATGTGGCAGGACTGGTTAGCAAACTAGCGGGCGAGGAGTTGTATGGCGAAGATGAAACCGTCCCCTTACGCGAGCTTATTCAAAACTCTGCAGACGCGATCAGGGCTAGAAGAATCCTACAACAGCGCGAGGCGAGCTGGGGCGACATCATAGTTCGATTGGGGACGGATAGTACTGGACACTGGATCGAGGTTGAAGACAATGGAGTTGGGATGTCGGAACAAGTACTTACTGGTCCATTCCTAGATTTTGGATCCTCCCTCTGGTCCACACCTGGAGTTGTACAAGAGTTTCCAACGTTAATGTCGAGAGGGTTTCAGAGCACGGGAAAGTATGGCCTCGGTTTCTTTTCCATTTTCATGTGGGGCGGACAAGCGAGCGTTACGACAAGACGATTTGACGAGGCTCAACAGCACACGAGAATTCTCCAGTTTGGGCGTGGACTTTCAGAACGCCCCCTACTCCGGCCGGCACGACCGGCAGAAGTCCTAAAGGATGGAGGGACGAAAGTCCGTGTTTGGCTGTCGAAATCACCAGGCGCGGACGACGGTATTCTCAGCATTCACACTGGCTCTTGGCACTATTGGCGGCATAAGCACTCCCTCTCCGGAATCTGTGGGTGGCTGTGTCCAAGCCTTGACGCAAACCTTTGGGTCGAAGACAAAGGGAAGACTCGTTGTGTCGTCAAAGCCTCCGATTGGAAACATATCAGCACGTCAAGGTTTCTGGGACGAATTTGGCTATCGGACCACCGAAAACTTGCAAACCTAAAAGATGCTCTAGCCCTAGTGCAGAATAACGGGGAGGCAGTGGGGCGTGCTTGTATTTTGCCTACTTCGTTCCCGCACGGGGTCATAACAGTCGGAGGCCTCCGGTCGAGGGAACAAATCAACATCAGAGGACTCTTATTCGGTCATTCGACGAATGTGTCGAGAATGAACGCTGCGCCCTTCGTGACCCGGGATAGTCTCGCGAATTGGGCATCAGAGCAGGCTAAGCGGATCAAGTCTTACGTGCGAGATCCTGCTGGACAAGCGCAATGTGCTATGCAAATTGCCGCATTGGGGGGCGACGTAGGCAACCTGCCAATAGCACGCTTCGAGAGCTCGTGGCTAAACACCGAGCAGGTTGCCAAGTGGGCTGCGGCGCACAATATCGTATATCTAGTTTCCCCCTCCGATTCTGATAAATGTTCTAGTAGTACGCTCAAGAAGAACGTTTTGATCGAGCCGGAAGGCTACAGATCGCTCATAGATATTTCTCTCTACGACCCAAGATGGGGTGAACGACGGGACCATGAACCTTCGAAAAATCAACATCCGGTAATTAAGGCCGTTGCGACCGCATGGTCTGTGCCTGCGAGTGAAGTCGAGGTCTGGTCGGGTGAGGCAACAATTGCAACTGATGGATATTATGGCGCTGATTTCCCAGTGGACGTTCAGACGCTTAAACTAGAATCGGTCGAGTTCGAGTAATCTGTGCTGCCGTTTGACGGAAGCAGGTGCAATCACTCTGCAATCACTTGCCGTAACCTACTATTGATTTCCAGTACTTTGAGTGCAGTCCGTGCTCAGTATGTACTTGAATCAGCCGAGAATCATCCAAATGAAAAATCAGGAATGTAGATATTCTGGGCTTTTCCCGTTGATCGACTTTGTCTGTTTTTGCCGTTCCCACGAGCGGGCCTTCGTGAAGGATGTTCGCACCTTTTTGTGGAGTCAGAATCCAGAAATGCATGAAATGATTTCCGGGATCAAAACACTCCTGGGAGAATCTGACCGGTCCCAAAAGAAAGCTGCGTGAATTGATTGACGCTCGTTCATGGTAGCAATTTGCCCCGGCTTGAAAAGGTGGCCTTATTTGCGCTGCAGCAAGTTCGCTATATTGTTTCTCCGCTTGTTCGTATGGCTTGATCGCTAATGTGTGGTAAGCATGTAATCTCGTCGCATTCATGAATGTCAGCAGACACAAAATCCCCATCGAGCTGCGCTAAGCGTATCGTGGACAGGGTGACTTATGGCGGCAGCAAAGGCAATCGCGATAGGCACCGAAAACGAAGCCATCAAGTCGCGTGACGCTCACGAGCGCGAGCGCATGCGATATGATGTCGTGCTCGGCAAGACCGGCAGCGGCAAAGAGGTTATCTCTTGCGCTACATGAGTGAGCAGGACATCTTAACGGTGAGCATCAGCTGTAGCAACAGCATTCGCATAGAGATCAGCAGGGAGGGATGAGGCTCCCTGAAGGATCGGTGGCGAGTAGCTATTGGGAAGCAAGAATCCGGCTATCTCATCGGCCTGCGAATCGTTCCCGCCGGTTGTGATGTCCGTGCTTGCCGTCCCGTCACAATTGATCAATGTTTCCGGTTGGTTGGCGTACGGCTTGATCCACCATCCAAAGCCGGGAACATGAATATAGATGGCGATGTAATAGCCGGATGGAAGTACGTGCCACTCCTGCTCGAGAAGCGGATCAGTACTACCAATCGGAGGTACAGTTGTGAACATAAGCGAAGGGGTACCGTCTCCTCCCGGAGGAGCGTTGCAGGTCCAGTTGTCAGGAATGGTCTTGCCATTGAAGACGTCGATCATTCCCGCTTTCATGACCCCATATTGATCGAACACTCCCCAACATGCTCCTTGGGGACCCTCGTATTTCGCCTTCCAAGCTTCATCGAACGATTCAAAATAGAAAACCTTCCGCTGATTAGCCTGAGCCCAGGACAAAACATCCACAAAGAAAAACGCTTCATTGTCGATCGAGGGCACTGCGTTTCCCACCGTATTGCCGCAGCTTGGCCAGCCGGTTTCGGAAACATCGATTTCCTTACCCGGAAACGTCTTTTGCATCTCAATGTCCTCACCATTGAGCGTGGCAACCGCAATGGAAATATCCTTGCCTTCCCAGTAGGGGAAGTAATTGGCAAAGACGAAGTCAGAAGCGTTAACGACGGTTGGATTGTTCAGGAGGGTGTTCCAGGTATCCGCAGTCGCCACTAGAATTCCTGGCGCGCCTGCGCGGAAACGGTTCATGTAGGCGATCAGTTGATCCGCCGTGAGATCGCCGCGAAGCAGGACCTCACTCCCAACGATGGCAGCATCGACGGGCACCTGTTGAGCAACGGCAATTCCACCCGCAAGTTCAGATTCGTTGGCGTTGAGATCACTGCTAAGCCACATCCCGATGTAGACTTTGAGACCAAATCGGCGAGCAACTCCCGCGATCTTTTCGAGCCCGTTCGTCGAACTGTATACTCGCAGCGTGTTAGCGTAGGGAGCGATCGCTCCTATACGCTGGATCAGTTGATCTTCTCCAATCACCATGCCTTGGTTAGGGTCTTGCCCATTTTCATAGGGGCTGAAATCCCAGATTACCTTGTATGCCACGGTTGGAACGTTCACTGTGATCGGAATCGTTGTTTGCCCGGCATTGTTCTTTACATCAGTCACTTGCACCGCAACCATGTTTACGCCGGAACTGTATGTGTAGTCGCAGGCAAGCATGGTGCCCACAACGCTGCAATTCAAAACTGAAGAGTTGCTTTGTCTAACAAGGGAGTAGGCGAAGGGAGCAACTCCTCCCGTTTCGTACGTCGAGAGATCAATCGGAGTCATCTTCTGACCAAGCCCAGGAATCGTGACGGGGGGTATCGTAGAGAAGCCAAGCTGGCTGGACTGTGCGGCCGGATTGACGGTGACCGTCGTTGACCCCTTCCTTGTGGCATCCTGCGTGCTGGTTGATGTTATCGTCACGTTGGTCTGCGTCGTGATATTAGGGGGCCTGAACAACCCTGTCGGAGAAATACTTCCCGCGCTTGCTGACCACGCGACATCGTGGCTGAAGTCTCCTGTGCCTTTTACATCCGCACTGCATTGTGATTTCGGCACAGGACCCGATGCTGGCAATTGCAACGCCGTCGGATTACACGAGGAGTTCACAGAAGCAATGGTAGACACCTGATTTGTTGATGTTTGCGTCCGTGTTGACGTAGATCCTCCTCCGCAACCAAAAGAGCATAAAGCAGCTACTATCTGAAACAAGATTTTTTTCATCCAAATCTCCCGACTCCTCATTTTCCCCGGGAAGCACTATAGAACAGAAACGTGTTCCCCTTGCTTTCGGTGCGAAACTAAACTTCGGTACGAAATTTGGACAAAGATCCCGGAGCAATTCAAGTCAGCGAGGCGTATTGGTTTGGGGGTTCTAGCTTGCCACGTATTTGATTTCGTCGAGGGGAATCTCCAACAGAATCGTTGCTTTCCAACGATCAGCGAAGCATAGGGTTGTCTCGCCAGGGACAATGACTTGTTCTGTTACTTCCGCCATAACGAAACTGCGATGGCAGACTAGGGGCTGAAACCTTGTCCTAAGGAGATGAGCCCAAATCAAAGTTTCTGGGCCGCCCATTCCGAATAGAGCGAGCAAACCTGGACCACCCGACCACGCTTCTCTGGTGAATGTCATGTACATGATGGTCGTAAGTGGATGATCGTATTGCTTGCGCCCGCTGTACGACTCGCAAAATGCTCCACCATGTTGCCGAAATACAATTTCTCGCTTCTTAGCGGTCTCTTTCGGAAGCTTGCTCGCGATAGACGGTGTCAGAACAACTTCCAAGCGGGAACAGTGATAAAAATATTGCTCAAGGCACTCAAATATCCTGTATTCCAGCGTCGTGTAACTGCGTTGAAGGCGGCTTCGCGTTCGATCCGACTCATCGTCCTTTGGGGGGCGGGTTGTCAAAAGCAGCAAGTCCCCTGCGTGGAGAAATGAGTCATCGATGACCACCTTAGACTCGCGATCCCCCGGCGGGTTTAGCAGTAATCCTCCGTATTGATAGCCAAGATCATGGAGTACGCTCGAAACTTGCAGGGCCGCATCAGCATCTCGTAATTGATGCACGAGCAAATTTCTGTCCTTCTGGGACGGAGTGAAATAGCTGAACCGAAAGAAGCGTGGGGCCATATATTCTGCCACCTTTTTCTTCGCGTAGCGTCGAACACGCAATTGTGAGAATCATCATCTGCGCCGTGGTCTGAGGGGAGGAAATCTACTTGAGAAAACAAATAATTCTACAGAAGGTTAACGTTACCTACAAGATGCCCAAGACCGTCCAGAGCACAATGCGAATTCAAACGACGCTGGATCTCGGTTGTCCAATGACCTGGCGATTCTCGCCACCATTTTTGTTTTGTACATTTCCTTTCACATGGCACCGAGACTGTCGTGAAAGAAAAGATTGGAGCAGAGGTCGATGCCCACGAAAGATGCTTAAGGGATTGTCTCGCCGCCCAGGCATCACGCTAGTTTGATCTCGTGCCTATCATCGGCTTTCGAGTTGCTGTACGCGGTCATCGAGTCTGTCGAAATCCTCGTTCCAAGACGAAGCGTAGCCCGCGAGGTGGAGATCCACGTTCTCGATGGCGCGCAGGATGGTAGCCTCTACGGTTCTGAGGTCTCCTTTTGTCGCCATCTCGCTGCGGATGCTCTCAAATTCGTGCTGCGAGGCGGCTGCCAGTTCCTCGAGTGTCATGGAAATAACTGTATCCTCTCCAGGAGTGATGTAAAGGTGGACAAACTTGCCGTTTCAGCAGGCATCCGTGGGGAGATGCGCCAAGGAACTTGCAGCCGCGGCAAGAAAGGCTCCCTTTTCAAGATTTCCAGCCGCTATACACTGATTTCACGCTTCGATTGGTCCTCAGTCGAAGTGCGTCGTAAGGGGAAGGCCCGAATGAATCTCTGGAATGGTTGGACCACTGTCATATATAGGTGGGAAGAGGACGCTCGCCAAGCGGATCATTGAGATCTTTCCGAAGCACACGACCTACGTCGAGGCCTTTGCAGGTGGCGCCCAGGTGTTCTTCCACAAGGAGCCCTCGAAGGTAGAAGTCCTGAATGATCTCGACGGCGAGATCGTAAACTTCTTCCGCGTCTGCCAGCAGCATTATGAAGAACTGATCCGGTATTGCCGTTTCATCGTTGTCAGTCGCCGGTGGTTTGACCTGCTCAAGGTCATCGACCCGGCGATGCTCACCGATGTTCAGCGCGCAGCCCGGTGGCTCTATCTGCTGAAGGGCTCCTTCGCCAGCCTCGTCAACCGTCCCAACTATCACTGGCACGTGGTTCAGCCTCCGAGCTTCAACCTGGAACGGCTTCCCCAGCTCATTGAAAATGCACATAAGCGGTTGGAACGGGTTCAAATCGAGTGCCTGCCGTACGAAGAAATCTTCAAGCGATACGACCGTCCGGAGACACTTTTCTATCTCGACCCGCCCTACTACGGCCGGAAGCTGTATCGCTACAACTTCGAGAACGAAGATTTTGGGAAGCTGGCCGAGCGTCTCGCCGGTGTCAAGGGAAAATTCATACTCTCGCTGAACGATGTTCCCGAAGTGCGTACTTTGTTCCGCCGGTTCCGCGTCCAGGGATTGGATTTGGCCTACAGCGCGCAGAAGCGTGCCGGACGACGCTATAAAGAGGTACTGATTACGAACTTTAAGCCGTAAAGACGCTCGCCTCTTTTCTCCGTTCGAGCCTCGTTTCTAACCCTCAGGGGGTCGCATCGACCCGGCCCCCTGAATTTTGGATCTCCGGAGTTGTAACCGTTTTCGTCACCCCACCCCCGAAGATTACTCCATGATCAATTTCCTTGAAAAACTCATTGCAAGCATTTGGAACCGCCTCGCGGGGCAGGTACGCGGAGGCTGGCGCGAGCGTGACCAGGGCAGGAGTCTCGATCTTGGGTTTCGCATGGTTGACAGCCGGGTCACCAAGCGGCGTGTGACGATCGGCAATATCCGCCGCGCGATGCACATTGCCGTCCTCGGCAAAACCGGCACGGGAAAGAGTTCGTTCCTGAAGTATCTCGCGATGCAGGACATCGAAGCCGACCGCGGATTTGCCGTCTTCGATCTGCACGGCGAAATGTGGCCATTTCTCTTGCGGGTGATCAATGCTAAGGAACGTCGGCTAAGACAGCATTTGAACCACAGGTTGGTTCTCGTAAATCCCGGCGACCGGGAACTCTCCGTGGGGCTGAATCCCCTGGAGCAGGAATCTCCTGACTTCGCCCGCATCACCGAGTTCGCGGAGGTTATCAAGCAGCGCTGCCACATCGACTCCTTCGGCGTGCGCACCGACGAACTCTTGCGCAACTCGCTCTACGTCCTCTCGGCCAATGGCCTCACGCTCGTGGAACTCCTGCCGCTCCTCACCCGCCGGGGTTTTCGAGCCGCATGCCTCAAGCGCGTCGATAACGCAGACGTGAGGCAGTACTTCGAGGTCCGGTACGACCATGCCTCTGACGCCATGCAGGCGGCCATGCGCGAGCCAGTGCTCAACAAGACATCGGCATTCACGAGCGATCCCCGCTTCCGCCATATCGTGGGCCAACGATCAACGTTTTCGATCCGCCAGGCGATGGACGAAGCGCAGTGGGTGATCGTGAATCTCGAAAAAGGCCGATTGGGCGAGCAAGCGCTCACCTTGGGGAGCCTCATGCTCACGCTATTCAAGGATGCGCTCTTTAGCCGCGAAACGAGGACGCTCTACACCCTGTATTGCGACGAAATGCAGAATCTCGTGGCCTATGGCAGCGGGGTTGAAACGATGCTGTCCGAGGCCCGCAAGTTCGCGGTGGCCATCGTCTCGGCCAATCAGTTCCTCGACCAATATCCGCCGGAAATGCGTTCAGCGATTCTCTCGATCGGCACGCACATCTTTTTCCAGCTTTCGAGCGCCGATGCCGGTCAGATCGCCCAGGCGCTCGACGGCGGGCACTCCTTGGCGGAACGCCTCAAGAACCTGTATCCGCGCCACGCGATTGTGAAAAGCGGGTCCGATCAGCCGGTTGAGTTCCGGGTACCGAGTGTGCCGCAGATCGATGTGGATTATACCGATCTTCTGAACCGGGCAAGGTACGAACGCGGACGGGTGCGGGCGCATATCGAACGCGGTATCGCGAAGCGCCAATCCGATCTCTTTGCCGAAACCAACGAGGTGCTGGATAGCCATGAATTCGATTAAACGGCGCGGAGCGATCATTCAGGAGCGGGATCGGCATTTGTTGCGCGAACTCGCCGTCGTACGGGTCTTCGATCGTGAGCAAGCGATGATTATCGGTGGCTTCGGTTCGGCGTCCCGGACGAACCGCCGCCTGCATGCGCTCACCCAAGCGGGACTCCTCCGGCGATTCTTCCTGGGCACGGCTGCTGCGGGGCGCAAGGCGATCTACGGACTTTCGCCGCTCGGGGCGGACCTCGTCGACGTACCCCATCGGGGACTGCGGCGCAGACCCGACGAGGTTGTGACCACCGATTTCTTTGTCCAGCACCAGCTCACGGTCAACGGAATCTATTGCGCGCTGAAATACGGTGCGACGCCTTTCTCTGGCGTGGAATTCTCCCGGTGGGTGGCATTCCCGCGTCCGCTCGCCCCGAACCTTTCAGTCATTCCTGACGGCTATGTTGAGCTTCAAACGCCCCTTGGCATCATCGGGAGTTTTCTCGAAGTAGACCTCGGCAACGAAACTCGCGCCGTTTGGAAGACCAAGGTCGAGAACTACCTAAAGCTCGCGCTCTCCGATGAACGTGAGCGCATTGTCGGCCAACGTCGCTTCCGCGTGCTCGTCGTCGCGAATTCCGAGGGGCGGATGCACTCGATCCGCAAGGTCGTGGCCGAAATCGTGGACAAGATTTTCTGGTTTGCCACGCTTCCAGCTATTGGAGGAACCGGGTTCTTTCAGCCTGTCTGGTTGCGCCCGACGGGCGACACGCGAGTAGCTCTCATACCACAACCATGAAGTACTGCTTCGAATGCGGACGGGTTACCTCGGGCGAACCGCTCTTCTGCAACTTTTGCGGTCGAACCTTCGACGTGAAGCTCTGTCCTCGTCTGCACGTCAATCCCCGGATTGCCACGGTCTGTCGGGAGTGCGGCAGCCGGGAACTTTCCATGCCCCAACTGCGCGTCTCGGTCTTGTGGCATGCGCTCGCCTATCTCGTCCGCATCGCCCTGGGAGCGCTTCTCGTATGGCTCTCGCTCTCGGTTCTGATCGCCGTGATCAAAGAGATGCTCCGCAGGCCGGGAGTACAGGGAGGGATGGTCCTCCTCGGGATTCTTCTCCTGGGGCTCTGGTTCCTCTGGGCCATGCTTCCCGACTGGCTGCGTAAGCTCATCCGCCACATCGTGAAGCGAAAGGAGCGGACGAATGACCGCTAAGACTCTCTGTCATATTCCCCCGGTTATCCATATAAAGTCGGACTCCGAAGCCGTCGCGAAGCCCGCAGAAAATCAAGCGTTTTCATCGGAGTGCCTAGCACAGAACGGTGCTAGGGAGAGCGCTAGGCAGGACGCGCAGCCAGAGACGCGCAACCGGGATGCTGAACTCGGCTCGGCGATGACTATCGGCGAGGTCGCCGAACTTCTCGGCTGCTCAGCATGGACCGTGCGGCAGCGGTATATGCCGCAAGGCCTGCCCTACCTGCGGGCCGGTGCTACGGGGAAGCTCGTGTTCTTTGACAAACAAGTCATCGACTGGATTCTCAGACGTCAACAACTGAAGAAAGGAGGAAACTCACGGTGAGCTTATATCGGCGGGGCCGGACCTTCTGGACCTATATTTGGATCGACGGGGTCCGGCACGCGAAGTCCACGGGAACCACCAATCGCCGCCAGGCGGAAGGCATCGAGCGTCAGTTCCGGGAAGAGTTGAACCGGCGGCGGCATCAGATCCGTGAGGCCTCCCCGGACATGACGTTCGCGGACCTCGCGGCCCGGTTCCTCGCCGACGGCTCGCCCCGCCCCTACCATCTCGACCGGCTGAAAGTGCTCCTGCCTTACTTCGGGGACTTACCGATTGGCCGCATCTCCAAGCCTCTCGTGCGCGAATTTCGCCGCGACAGGCAAAAAGAGAAAAGGCAGCTTTCGGAAACCACCCTCAACCGCGACGTTGAAGTCCTTCGCCACCTCCTGTATTGGGCGGTCGATGAAGGCTTTCTCACCACGAACCCGCTCGCCCGGATTCATCTTCCGAAGGAGCGACGGAAACCCCGGCCGATCATGAGCCTTGCGGAGGAAGCGAAGCTCATGGCCTCGGCTTCGCCCCACCTGCGCCATATCATGATCGCGGCGCTTGATACGGGCATGCGGCGGGGAGAATTGCTGACCCAACGTTGGGAGCATGTCGACTTCAACCGCCGACTGCTCCTCGTCACACACTCAAAAACCCCTGGAGGGGAGGCCCGCGAGATCCCGCTCACGGCGAGGCTCACGACACTCCTCTCCTCGTTCAAACAACCGGAAGGCTTGGTCTTCACCTTCAAGGGCCGTGGGATCCACCGGATCAAAACGGCCTGGAAGGCGGCCCTTCGGAGAGCTGGTAGCCGCTACTTCCGCTTTCACGATCTTCGCCACACCTTCAACACGCGCCTCATGGAGGCGGGTGTTCTGCAGGACATAAGGAAAGCCTTGATGGGCCACTCCTCAGGTGACGAAGTCAATTCCCTCTATACCCACGTCGAGTTGCCGGTGAAGCGTGAAGCCATCCGGAAGCTCGAAGCCTGGGTCGAGGCGCAACAGAACCAGAAGGGAGACGTTCAAGGAGAACCACATGATGAAGCAGAACCAATTCACCGAGGAAAACCTGATCGCGGTGATTCGCAGCGATTGTTTGCGACAGGCGGAAACGGCGCAGGCAAAACTCAATGAGGTCCTCGAATGCCTGGGCGATGAGAACCATCTCGGCGCCCTCGGATCGTTCGCGGGCCTCGACGAAGATGTCGTGAGCCTCAAGGTATTTCTCACCCGCATCGCGAGGCTCACGGTCAGTTCACCCACACAGAATGACCTGAGCAACTAGCAGAAAACCTCAGCCGGATGTTGAAGAAGGAGGAACAAAGTACCCGTGCCAAGGAAGTTCACGCTCGTAACCCGCTATGACGCAGGTCGCAACCAGTACACCGTCCTTCGCCACAACCTCTCGCCCGACAAGGTGGACGAGGTCGTGCGCGATCTTTCAGCGCGACTGTTCGGACTCTTTGTAATCGATCAGCGCGCGCAGCATTCGGCAGTCGACCCGGAAGAATGCGAGGCGTGCCGCCGAGACGTGGAACAGATATCCCACGTTCAACCCAAACCAACGCCCAAAAGGAGGCATGAATGACAGCACAGAAGCAATCGGACCGGAGTTCGTCCCGGTCTTCAACCGCAACCACAGCAGAGACCGCAACTTCAATCACTCGGAAACCCTGGAAGAAGAAGACTCCGGTCGAAGTTGTGCTTGACCAGATCAACCGCTTGCGCGACGACGTAGTGGCGAAAGAGGAAGAACTCAAACAGGCGAAACGACAACTGCAAAAGCTCGAGGAGGCCAAGAAGGTCCTCGAAGCTACCTAGCTCTTTACTTATGGAGTTTGCCCACCGGCAGGCTCCTTTTTTGATGGCGGTAATAGCAGGTTGTTACCGTTCTTGGAATCCCGCCCCCGAAAATTAGATCAGGAAGTATCGCTATGTCGGAATTGCTGACTGCGATCGGAACGCTCGCCACCATCCTGGTCGGCATCGCCATACTTCTGCAAATCATTTCCATCGAGACGGTTCTCGCCTGTATAGGACGCGCTGCAATGGTGCTTGTGCTCATGCTCGTGGCGCTTTGTGTTCTGAAGGGCTTCTGGATTGGCGTGATGATTCCCTGGCTATCAGCCACCTTCGAATTCCTGAGGGCCCCGATTGAGTGGCTCGTCGTTACCATTCTTAGCCTCATTGCTGTTTCACTTATCGGTCGGGTCGTCTTACGGCGAGCCGGACGATATCTGCCGCTGCGGCGTGATCCGCAGATTAGAGATGATTATGAAATCCACAATTCTAAAGAAGATTGATTTCGAAGCGCTTGGTTACCAAACGATGGCGGAAACGGGCGACGAGGCGATTGCAACAAGAATCTGCGAAAACGACATTCATGCTCTCGCTCTTGAGTTGAAACCGAAACTATTACGATTGTTCTCCGACATTGAGCAAACGAAATGCAGACGGCAGTCCCTTTGGTCGCATCTCTATGACCGTGATACCCCCGTGAGCGATGCCGCGATATTGGGGTTGAGAATTGCAGCTGGTATTCTCGCGGCATTGATTCTCATCTCTGCGGCGGCTTCCATTGCCGGTCACGTCACGACATTCTATCTGTCCGGCGCTGGCATGGCTGTTAGCCTTGTAATCGGTGTGCCCCTCACCGGGCTCGCCCTCGCGTCCGGTTACCAACTGTTCGAAAAAATCCTGAGACGCCACTGGGCTTTGGAGGCCACCGTTGTCGTCGTGGCAGCTCTCCTGGCCTTCTGGGGGTTCTTCCAGATGACGCAGACTCGCGGATCGCTCATGGAGAAGCTGACTACTTCCACGGCCACGAATTCGTTCGTCGAGGACAACACCGCAGAGGATGTTCCAGAAGAGCCTACTCACAGCGATGATTCAGGTGAAAGAAGGATCAAGAATTTGATGGGAAGCGCGATGGTAAAGATCATGCTCGCCGCAGACATTTTCCTGGGTCTGTTCTTTGGGCTATTCGTCAAAATTTGGACGGATGAGGATTTTGTCGCTTGGCACGATATGAAGAAGACCGAGAAAAGCCTCGGGACACTGGAAGAGCGATCAAATGAACACTTGTCGACTATTGAAATTGCCAAGAAGCGCTGCACAAAAGGGATACTTAGCGCGAAGCACCGTCAACAAAAAAAATCCGTGCCCTACCATCAGGTGGTTCTGATTCTTCTCATAATTGTGTTTCTGGCCTTACCCCCGGCATTCGCCCAGACAATCAACCACCACGAAGGACATCTCATCGACGTGAGCGGTTCAGTCGGCAAGGGGGGCGTTAATAGCGATCTTTTCCGCGAGTATCTGTTCGGGGTGAAGAAGCTTCTTCTTACGGAGCCGCCAAATTCGCGTGTCTGGGTCTCGATCATTACGACGGAATCATTCGGAAGCACGCGCAGTTTGGTTAAAGGTTGGACGCCGGACGCCAAGGGCGTATTCACAGACGACCTGAACCGCGCCCGGCGTCAGCTCGCGGGCAATTTCGAATCTAAGTCAGCAGGGCTATCGCCCACAGCGGGCGGAACCGACATCATCGGAGGCCTTTGGCAGCTCAAGACATCGTTTGAGTCGGGTTCCAAGGGCAGTTCAGACTCCGTTTCGAGGACGATCTGGATTTTCTCCGACATGGTGAACGAGTCGGCCAATTTCAATATGCCCGCCCTTTTGCCTACTGGACCAGAAAAAATGATGGAACGGGCGAAAGCAAACGGCCTCGTAGTTCCCCTATCTGGGTACCGAGTATATGTGGTTGGTGCATCGCAAGCGGGGCTGAGCCCGCAGGCGTGGAACGCCCTGAAGACTTTTTGGACACTATATTTCCGACAGGCGGGTGCGGAGCTCGCTTTATATTCGGCAGAATGTGGTGTTGAAAGACAATAAAATCCGTTCGATGTGGGATCTAGTTACCCGTGGCGTGTGCTTCGCAATAACTAGCATCACTGCGAGCAGTCAAAATGGAGGTCCTAAGCGATATTTGGGGTTACGCTCAAACGGCGTAATAATCGCTTGTCACCATTTTGTTGCCCTCACCGAGCGTAGTGCGTCATCCAGACCGATTGCCGGGCCAGGCCCTGGTTCCGCGATAAAGTCTGCAACAAGAACGGGCAGTCGTACGGTGCTTTGCCTGCAGCAGTGAGCCTCTCGCTGTCGATATGGTCGCGCATCCTGTCAACATTTTCCGAACAGTGGCCTGCTTTAATAGAACTGACCGAACCCCTAACCCAGCCACTCAGAATTAATCATCAACCTGAGCCATTCTCGATGTTCGGACTCCATGATTTGCTCGGCGTACCAGAGATCCCGCAGAACGAACTCAGCTTGCGCTGCGTCCTGAATGTCGGGACCCTCCAGCCTTTCCGCAATATTGTTTAATGCCAGATACTTTGCGCGGAAGCGACTGATATTCCGGGTCGCCTCGTGCGCGGAACGCCAAGTACGAATACCGGAGCCAACTACTGGCAAGACCGCGGCGCAGGCGATTGCTGCATCCAGAATGACCTCGGCAGAACGCAAAGTTCCGGCCCCGAATCTTTTCACAAGCGCGGAGCTGGTAAGAGACAGTAGTAACTCGACACCTACATGAACAGCGACGATAATCACGCTGGCCGTGAAGAGACGGCGCGGTACGTTTCGCCACCATTCGTCTCTTCGAACATCTCGCTGCGACTGCCGCTTAAAAAATGCCGCTTGAAACTTTAGTCGTCTTTCCCGGTAGTAGTCGCGAAGCTGCGTCACCTGCGTTAGGCTGCGTGGAAGGATCCGGCCAGGAGGCGCAGGCACTCTATCTTCGTCTAACCATCCCTTTACATCATTAATCGACAAACGTTCTTCTTCACAATCTTGCGCGGGCGTGGTCGCGCACCTCAATCGGACCATACGTAGAACCGTTGCTGAACTCGATAGTGATGGTTTTCTTTTCTTTATCAATGTGGCGCTTGGTGGACATGGCTTCAATACCTCCCGCTACTTTCTAAACCGCGCTGGCTGGGCGGATTCCATCTGACCACGCTATTATTCTTTGGGGTGTATTGATGGTCGCTCCTTCAGGCGAATCGCTCGTTCGTTTGCTAGTTTACGTCGGCGGCGTCGCTACCACCATCATCGGGTCGTGGCTCGCCAGCAAGATTCGGGTTTACGAAGATAACCGGAAAGGGCATCTCGAAGATATCAAGCAGAAAGTTTTGGCCCCGCTCAACGACGGCCTTGCCGAGAAACACGCTTCGCTTGTTACGCACAGATCTCCTGTGGTTAAAGCGGATTGGGGTCTGCGGCTACGCAGGGAGAATGTCAGCGTTACCGAGCAACCAGAGGAACATGGTTTTCTACTGACAATCGAAGCGCCGGACATACTAAGTACAACCGATCAAATCCTGTATGCGGATGCCAAGAAAAAGCACTTCCCGAGGTTAATAGTCAACACGGAGGAGTTCTTGGCCGCGTGGCTTGCGCACGCTGGCGAATGCCGCATATGGGTTCTGAGTCTGGCGGAAGAAATCTTGGCAAAATCCGAGTTGCCCCCGGATACGGGTTCGCACGGCTCACGGTACATAATGCAGTACCGTCTTGCTGTTTTCGTTTACATGCGTCTATTTCATAGTTCGGGGGCAGCAGTGTCCAAAAGAAACCAGATCTCCAGCTTTGAGCCTCCTCGCTGGGTTCTGGAAACGGGTACCGGCGTAGCAGCGGAAGGGACGGAAGGAGATATGGACCGTATTATGTCTGGACTCGACCACTTAGTTGAGACCGAAAGAGTTACAGCCGAGCGGCTCCACAACGATGCCCGCACTTTGGAGCAAAAGCTTTCTTCACTGCGCGGCGAACTCAATTACGCTGTTGCTGCTCGACGCTTGCGAAGAAAATGCGATCTTGTACCTTTCTTTTGATGCGGGACCGTACGGCAGGCGGTGGAGGCACGCAGGCGCGCAAGGGGCGGGAAATACTTTACCCGCCCTTGTGCGGTTGACGAGTATTACTTCTTTGGTTTGCGTGGCGCTTGCGCGAGGTCGGATGGGATAGGTCCACGGTCACGTTTCGGCGTTTTTGGATCACGCAAGTCTTTACCGGCTTGCGATGCTTCGCGTCTTGAAGTGGTCATGTTTTGGTTTTCCTTTTGTTAATGGCATTAGAAAGAACGACTGGCACGGTACCTACGAAACGCACCATGTCAGCGACAGCCCGCAGAAAAATCGCGGCAGCACAGCGAGCAAGGTGGGCGAAAGTGAAGGCACAGCAGAAGAAGGCGGCATAGATGTCTTAGTAAACCACGTACCATCCTTCGCTGCTCCGAACCAGGGAGAAATAGCTTGTGGGCCGCCGAGAGCTTTTCAAATTGCGTCTAGCTATGACTGTCCAAAATCTGGATACTCTAGCAAATTTTCCACTGCTGATTTTTGTTGACATTCGCAGGTCCTCGGCATAGCGTCCTTCGCATATCAGCGATTCAGAATTCGCCTGAGGGGGACGACGGATTTTCAGTTCCGTCTGTGATTCTCATCTCTGCTTCCCTGTGAAGATTGGGCGTTGGGGTGGACGCGAAATCTGTCAATCGCGCGCTTGTTGAGGTGTGCCTAACCAGTCTCAATCGTTAGAGGAATCGATATGAATCGTGCGATTGCATTGCCCCTAACATTCGGTCTACTTGCCGCACAAGTATGCTTTGGCCAAGCGCCAATCAGAGGAACTCCACCGTTCGGGAGTTTCGGGGGCGGCGGCTTCGATACCTTCAATCCCGGCCGCTTGAACGTGCACTTTGTGGTGCCGATTCTGAATAAAGCGGGGCGCGGGATGCCATTCACGTACAGCCTCAGTTATGACAGCTCGGTCTGGTATCCGCTAACGGAACCCCCACGGTGGACGACGAGTTGGAGCCCGTAAGAAACCAAACGCGAAAGGACACTATATGAAAAAACAGAAGCTTATCGCATCAACAGTAGTTGCAGGTCGTGTTGTCCGCTTAGCGCAAAGCTACCCTGACGAAAAGAAGAAAATTATCAACAACAGATCGCAAAGTATGCGGCGATTGGGCGCGCTAACGGCAACGCTCGCGCTAGGCGTATGTGTCGTGGCATTTTTAGTTGTTTTCTCGGCTCAAGCGGCACAGTCGCAGACCTTGACTACACTTTATAACTTCACCGGTGGAAAGGACGGCGGATCGCCCTTGGCACCGGCAATGCGGGATCTGGCCGATCATGTTTTTGGCACCACTTCCCAAGGCGGAGGTTTCGGATATGGGAACATATTCGAATTCGACAAGAAAACTGGTGCATATACAGTCCTCTACGACTTTACCGGCGGTCAAGATGGGGCGAACGCGCATTCAGAACTGGTCATGGCAGATGCAACCAAGTTTCCTGCTCACCCTCTGTATGGCACGACTTTTAGCGGCGGTCTCTACGGTCAGGGAGTGGTATTTAGGATAAGTCAAACGAAAAAGACGGTTACGGAAACAGTGCTCTA
>Ga0207141_10001_pt1 | contig 116809 bp, 101 predicted proteins | sample Alteio_BWMinHeat_5_FD_153553 | JGI IMG/M metagenome (GOLD analysis project Ga0207141, IMG submission 153553) | Enriched cells from forest soil in Barre Woods Harvard Forest LTER site, Petersham, Massachusetts, United States -... | ecosystem: Environmental > Terrestrial > Soil > Temperate forest... | reverse complement strand
ATGTTCTGCGACCCGGGCGGTTCATTGACGGCTTCGATGATAAGACCGGTGGAAGCATCATCGATGGAATGGGCCAACGTGTAGAAAGCCTGCCAAGAAAGGCCTTTCGCGGACTGGCTCGAGACCGAGAGTTGAAAGGAATTATAAAAAGATTGTGCATCGGTCAGCACCATCTGCAAGGGCGAAGGCAAGCTCGGATTATAGCGATGGCCCAAAGCTGGCTCGAAAGGGTTCTGTTCTGCTGCCCGGGTGAGGTGATTACCCCGCGCGCCGAAGTACCCGGCGCTCAGAATCGTGCCGGGCGAGATTTCCCGTTCCAGGTTGAGATTGTATTGTAGCGCGTACGCGAACTTCGGATGGTACGTCGTCTCGATGATGTATATCGGCTGTGTTAGAACGGCATTCTGCGGGTCGAGAAAACTGGGAAAAACATCAGAATTGATACCGAAAAAAGGCGGCAAAAACCGGCCTGCACCGAACAGGATTACAGGGAACTGATCGCGGAAGATGCCGGTTCCGCCCCGCAGTACGGTCATGCCATCGCCAAAAAGGTTCCATGCGAAGCCCGCTTGCGGTGACACCAGATCCGCTGGTGTGCCGGCAAATACTTTTCCGACGGTCGGTCCCGAGTCCGTTACCGGGTTCCGAATCACCGAGAGACGTCCGTTTACCTCCGATGGATTGGAATAGAAGTCGTAGCGCAACCCCACATTCACGGTCAGACGCCTCGTGATTCGCACATAATCCTGTGCAAACCCCGAAACCACGCTCTGGCGGTAGCCCCGGTCGGAATTGGACATGGAAGGATTGGCACCGACGTACGACAAGGGCCGCGCCTGCAGAAAGAATTCGAGGGCCGGGTTGTCGCTGTGTGCGGGGAACCCAAAGGGACTCAGATCTTGAAACGTGTACAAGCCGTTTACTGTGAAATCCAGCGGACCATTAGACTGAATTCTTCGAAACTCGCCGCCGAATTTCAAGGTCTGACGGCCAGTCGTGCGGGACACTTGCTCCTGGATTTGATATACCGTCGAAAAATCACCCAGAGGAATTTCTGGGCTGTTGCCGATCAAGCTCATCCCTGCAACGTCGAGCATCCCAAAGGGCCGACCAGGCACCAGGGAAATGGAGAGACCAGGGTGCGTATCAACGATCGAAGTTGACGCGGTCGTGCGGTTGATGGCAAAGCGTAGTTCATTGAACAGCTCGGCTCCTAGACTCTTACGATCCTGCACAGTGAAGTACTGATTCCGCGCTGCATGGCCCACCGGGAACCCTGGTACATAAGTTCCGGGCGGCGTTCCGAAGTACGGCACAAAGGAAGAGCTGTCATCCGCAAAGTAACGCCCGAACACCGAATGCGTGCTGGAGAAGTTGTGGTCCAGACGAACCATACCGTGGTGCTCGTACGTGGCACCCTTATCGGCTGTGATCAGGTCTCCAGTTCCATCCCCATTGTCAGCGCCATTCGAAGGGGGAAGCAGGGCGAGGAAGGGTTGTACGCGCGGATCAGTCGCAACCGAGACGCAACCACTTGGCGACGCACTCGTGCAGGCGCTCGGATCATTGGCAGCCGGCAGCAATCCCTGATGCGCCAGAGCGTCCGGGACGGTCGCAATGGCCGTGGATGCCCGCACTTCCCGGAAGCCTTCATAGCTGGCAAAAAAGAACGTGTGATCACGCGCCAAAGGCCCGCCGATGCTGGCCCCGAATTGGTTGCGCACGAATGGCGGGATTGGACGGCTACTCAGGTCGAAATAGTTCCTGGCTTCCAGCGCGGCGTCGCGATGCAATTCAAAAAGCGATCCATGGAAGTGGTTGCTACCTGATTTGGTGATTGCCTCGATGACGCCACCGGAATTTGTACCGTACTCGCTGCCAAAAGTCTGGGTCGAGACACGTACCTCTACGAAATCATCCAGCCCAAGAAAAATCCCAGACGCGCCAGCAGGCGAATAGCCAAACACGGGATCATTGGCGTCCATGCCATCGATCAGAACATTCGTCCAGCTCGGGCGCATACCGTTAACGGACACTTGTCCCGCCTTCCCGTTCGACAACAGCGAAGGAGCACTGCTAGGTGTGGGGGCAACTCCCGGGACCAGGGTTGCGGCTTTGAACAGATCACGGCCGTCTAGAGGAAGCCCAGTTAAGCTGCGTTCCGCAATCATTCCTTCGACGGTGGTGGTGGTGTCGACGCTTGGAACACCCGCCTCGACCGTCACGTGGACGGACAGCTTGCCCACAACCAACGACAAATTGATTCCGATTGCAGCACCCGGGCTCAGGGCAATCCCTTCGCGAACCTCGGTCTGGAATCCTTCTTTCTGAACGCGAAGCGTATACCTTCCGGTCGGCAAGCCCACCAGCTGATATTCGCCCATTTTGTCGGTGCGCCCATCCCGTTTCAATCCTGTCGTTACGTTCTCGGCCGAAACCTCGGCTCCGGGAACAACAGCTCCGCTGGTATCTGTGACCGTACCGAACAGAGTCCCCAGTTGCGTTTGCGCCCACGCTGGCGCTGCAATTAGTGCTGCTAACAAAAAGAGGAACAGCAGCCTCTTACTTTTCGAGAGAGAATACGTCGAAGTACCTACCGAAGCGATCATCATTCACCCCCACCATTTGTTTCTGTGATCAGGCTTGAGAGTTCATGGTCCGCGCACGACCTCAATCAGGCGGGTTGCCAGGGCCTGTCCGGCTCGAGGTTCTGGTTCAGCCCAGCCACCTTCACAGTACGGCGTTCCACCGTCAAGATTCAACACGCCCCAGAAGAATCTCAGCTCCAGGTCGCACGCATACGTCAGATTTTCTGGATGAGATATCTTAACGAAGTAATGCCAAGAGCGTGGCGCGAATCGCCGTGGAGAGCACGTTTCGCGAAAAGACCACGAGGACCACAAGCGCCAACGCGTGAATGTAGAATGCCGCTAAAAATTGCACCGAGCGTCGAGTCGATGGCGCCGCACATGAAGTCCGTTTCGTCTTGGAGATGTGCTCCGAGCTCATGCTACCTCTAGCATCCTTGACTCAGTGCTTCGCAATGCCCGCCCGCGAGTACCCTTCCGCCAGCCCACGACAGCTGGAGCGCTGGCTTTACTTCCAGCAGTACGGGAGCCCCGACTCGTCGTTCGCTCCGCCGGGGGATGCGAATTGAGGCCGCCGTCACGACGCTGTCGCGTCTTGGTCATTGTTCGATCGCCACGGAATTCCGGACTGCGTGTAAGCAGCACGCGCAATTTCTGCCGCGCTCGAAACAATCTGGCTTTCAGGGTCCCGATCCCTAGGCCCAGAATCTCTGCTGTTTCACTGACCGTTCGCTCTTCCAGTCGCAGGCAGACGACGGTCCGAAATTCCGCACTTAACTGATTCATCGCTTCGCAAAGAATGCGCTCGTTCTCCAGTTGCTCGTATATTTCTGCCGGGTTTTCCCGTCTATCGGGAATCTCCGGTAGGGACAGTTCCTCGGACTCTGATTCTGCGTCGCCAAGTGAGACTTCCCTCCGGGCTCGAGTGCTCCGCAGACACATAAGCCCTTCGTTGATTACAATCCGCGTCAACCAAGTGGAGAAAGACGATTTCTCTTGGAACCTGTCGAGGTGCATAAACGCTTTGTGAAAGCTCTGCTGGACGACGTCCTGAGCGTCCTCTCGGTTGCGCGTTATCCTGAAAGCAATCGAGAAAGTCTTTGCTTCGTGTCGCTTCACGAGAAATTCGAAGGCCTGACTCTCCCCGTTCTTTGTCGCTGCGACTAGCGTCGAGTCAGGTTCTTCTCGAAACGCGCTCGTCATCGGTTCACTTGTCATCCTTCTCTTCCTTCCGTCGCAAACATTCCGCGGTCCATCTCACGCGGCAGCTTCCACCCCGTTCAACATTGCGATTCCCTGCATCGCGCGAACGAGCCGTGGGTAATGCAGCAGGATCGCGGGAAGGTGATAGCTACGCAAAAACGCGCAACGTGCATTGTTTGTCGTCATAAACCACCCCCGCCCAGCGCCCCTCCGCCGTTTTTCATCCTTTCACTAAGGCGCATATGCAAAGTGCACCTGCGATGCCAATCTCCTTGTGCCGATAGATGCAATCAAATGCTTGATTTCCGGGGGGATGCCCGGAGGAAAGGAATCTGGATCCCGTCAATTCCGCCGCGGCCTGCTTTCATACCGACACGGCTTTTGACACTTCTCGTCGTCCCGTTGACAGGGCGAAAGCCGTGCACTTGAAGGGCTATCCGAAACCAAGGGCGAGTGCTATTTCGGAAGCCCTCTTAGGTTGGAACCGAAGTTGCATCACGGGCTAGGTCATCATCGCCCCTGGCGGCAGAAGGACGTAAATTCTCGTCAGACATGCGCCTTGCCCATTCCAACGTGTGACTCCAAAAGCGCTGGCGGGATGGCCAGTTACCAACAGAAAGGCATCGACTATGAATGTCGCCTCGCGCGCCAGTAAAGAGGGAAAAGCCAATGCCAAAAAAACACATTGATGGGAACACGCTAGGGAGGATCAGCGCGCAGCCTCGTCTGCATCAACGAGCAGGCGCAATCCAGTCCTATGGAACGGTGAACCACGCCCTTCCGCTCGAGCTCGAAGAGCCAGTTCGGTTGGAAATGACCGAACAACTTAACCAATTGCTTGCTGACACGATGACGCTGCGTGACCTCTATAAGAAATCGCATTGGCAGGTCGCTGGTCCGACCTTTTATCAACTCCACCTGCTCTACGACAAGCACCACGATGAACAAAATGAACTGGTTGATGCGATTGCCGAACGGGTCCAGTTGCTTGGCGGAGTCAGCCTGGCCATGGCCGCCGACGTGGCCGAAACGACCCAAATCGAAAGACCTCCTCGCGGCCGCGAAGAACCACCGGTGCAGCTGTCACGATTGGTGGATGCTCACCGAGTCATCGTTCGCCAGGTTCGTACGCTGGCAAAACGCGCATCGGTGCTCGGCGACGACGGGACGAATGACCTGGTGGTGAGTGAAGTGCTCCGCACCAATGAGCTTCAACTCTGGTTCCTGAGCGAGCATCTGGTCAACGTTCCATTGGTCAGGGCGCAGGAGCCGTCGAGCGATGCGGGCGCAGCCTAGTAACGGGCGTTCGATTCAACCAACGCTGAAAACACTTTATGCCGGAATTAGCGCAGCAGTTGTTGTGGAGATATTTGAAAAACGCGGCCACGGAGTTAGGGGGTCGCTCTGTATGCCGCCCGCCTCTGGCTTCCGGGACCGTCAATTCCTGAATGGTGGACTTGTTTCATGACTGCTAAGAAGAAAGCGCACAAAAAGCCAAGGAGCAGAGAAGGTCGAAACACACCGGGCGGAAAGAACCGTGTTGGGAAGAGAACCGTCGAATCCGAACGATCCCGTTCATTTGCGGGGCAACGGTCTGGAGACGTGGTGGGTTTATCGAACGTCGAGCGCGCGGATTCGGAGAGTGTCGAGGAGTTGCTCGAAGAGGGAAACTCGTTCGAAGCGGGAGTAGTAAAAGGCGTGGAAGACGCCGAAGATGCCGATGAGGCGGAAGTTCGTACCCATCAGGTGCCTCAAGACGATGTTCCCGACGAATACCAGGACAAAGATCAGGCGCCCTCAGCACTGCAGCGTCGCCTCGCGGGAAAGTCCGACCACATCAACGGTCGACCACGCGTTGCCACCTAAAATTCGAAAAAACCCGTGCGCCTGGGTTCCACACTCGTCAGTCCGTATTTCTCGCAACAAGTAGAATCAGCTTCATGAAATTCTCCGAACTCCTCTTTTGTAGTCATCGTCGTTCATAACGCGTCTTGCGCGGCGGTGGCGCTGTCGTTATAGCAACACCTGGAGACCTTCGAGCGACATGTGTATTGACACACAGTGCAGCATCCTGAGGCTTAAACGGTGTGCCGTCGCGAGAAAAGAACCGATTTCGACCTTGGCCCGATGCTTGCAATAAACAGAAGTGAAATGAAAACGACACGGCAACGTGACGGTCTCGGCCGGAATCGCTGGCTCGACAACATCACTCGCGAGCTGCCGAGCATTGCGAGCCACAGGCATCCCATGGACGAGCCAGCCGTTACTGTTCCCACAACCGTCACTCAAACCAGCTGTCAGGAGGAGTCCCGATGACTTTCCGCATCTCAATGGCTGTTCTCGCGCTCCTCGTTTTGGCTGGGTATCCGCAAGTCAAACCACAAACCAACAATAGCTCCAACGGATTGGACCTGGTCGATAAGACGGGAAACATTCGCAAGCCAAGCGGCTACCGAGACCGCTACCAAGCGCTTGGAACATATGCGGTGGTCGATCTAAACGGTGGTAGCGACATGCACTACACGTACGCGTCGCCGGGCACGGCTGAGTATTACCGCAAGACTGGAAAGTTCGCCGATGGAACCGTATTGGTGAAAGAGGTCCTTGCGACTGATCACGCGCAAATGACGACCGGAGACGCACATTGGGCTACGGGAGTGAAGGTCTGGTTCGTCATGATCAAAGACCAAAAAGGACGCTATCCCGGCAACCCGCTGTGGGGCGATGGGTGGGGATGGGCGCTTTTCAAGTCCGATGCGCCCGATAAGCAAGTCGCAACGGACTACAAAAAAGACTGCCTGGGCTGCCACATCCCCGCACAGACCACGGACTGGGTTTACGTGCAAGGCTATCCAGTTCTCGCCGCAAAGTAAGCGGCACCATGGGGTGGAACCTGATTTTCGAAAGCGGATCAAAGGAGGCTATGCAATGCAAAAGTATATAGGTGTATTGGTGCTCATCGTGGGAGCGAGCCTGGCGGCTATGAGTTCGTTCCCGTCCAACACGAGCCGGGTTGCGGCTGAAACGCAACAATCGACGGCTGTGTTTGATTCTGACGGCAGGATGAAGTTGCCAAACCCAGCCAGCTTTCGCAGGTGGGTTTTCGTGGGCGCTCCCTTGACGCCCAATGGTCTCAACAACGGAAAGGCAGGCTTCCCCGAATATCACCATGTATACGTCGAAGAGAAGAATGTCGATGTATATCTGAAGACGGGCTCCTTTCCCGAAGGAACCGTCATTGTAAAAGAACTGACTCGGGTTCTGAATCCGACTTTTCCAGACGGCTCTCGTACGGAACCATCCGGACGGGGGTACTTCAACGGCGAGTTCAACGGCATCGACGTAACGGTGAAAGACAGCAAGCGTTTTGCTAAGACCAACGGCTGGGGCTTCTTCACCTTCGGGCATCATCCATTGCCATACGCGGCAACCGCCGCGGAATCGTCTGTGACCGAATGTGCGGGATGCCATATCGCCAATGTCGCCAAAACCGACATGACTTGGATTCAGTTCTATCCGTTACTTCGAGACAAAGACAAAACGAATTAGGCATCCGGGTTTGGGTCCAACTTCAAACAAACAAAAAAAGGAGAAAGAACTATGCCCAAGGAGATGGATACGTCAAAAGAAATGAATTTGTTGAGAGAGTTGATGAGTGTGCTGAAAGAGAAAGAGTCGGGTATGTCAAGAGAGGTGGGTAAAGAGATGAGCGCGTCAAAAGAGATGAGCATGAACGGCCGTGGCGGCCATCTCTACCTGCAAACCAACGAAGTAAAGAACTGCATCATCCACTACCATCGGTCTGCGAACGGCGCGCTCGCCGAGGTGGAACGTGTCGCGACGGGGGGCGCCGGCTCTGGGCGCATCAGCCCCATCTACCACATCGCCCGGCCGAACCACTTCGAGGGTGCGGGCAGTGTCCGTCTCACGCCGGATCGTCGCTTTCTGTTTGCTACCAACGGCGGCGACAATTCCGTCTCCAGCTTCTCTGTAGATAAGGAAGGCGGGCTCACGCTGCTGGACGTGAAGCGGACGGGGAACACGCAAGGCGGTGGCGCTAAATCGGTGGCCTATGCCCCATCGAGTCGCACGCTTTACGTGGTGCACACGTTCGGCCCCGACCATCTCCGGCTGCTGTCGGTCGATGACGAAGGCAACCTCACGCCACGCCCAGAGCACTACTCAGTGAGCACTATGGACTGGCCCAATCGGGTGCCCACCATGGCCGTTCTCTCGCCCGACGGGAAATTCCTCGTTCTTGGCACCACGTTCGACGAGTTGCCTAGCAGAAAAAATCCGGATGGCTCACTGATTCTCTGGATCCCGCGAGGCACCAACGGCGATCTCCACTCCATCGCTTCGAATGCACCCGACCCCGACGGCATCATCGTATTCCCCGTAGGCGCAAACGGCGCACTCGGCGAACCCTCATTTTACGACGGCGGAGGCGCTTCTCCTTTCTACATCGCCTTCCTGAACAACCGGCCGGATACATTCGTCATCGGGGAAGCCGTTTCAGACGGGCTCGCCATCGGCCGCATCGACGCAGACGGCAAAGTCAAAGTCGGCCCGGTCGTGCCCATCGACACGAGCGCAGGCGTACCCTCTGAACTGTGCTGGCTGGCGGTCTCCCCGGACGACCGGACGGTGTTCGCCACAAACTTCGGTTACAGCAACCTCAGCAGCTTCCGAATCGACGGCAACGTGCTCACCATCGCGAAGGATCCTGCGTGCCCGAGGGTTCCAGGAGATGGCACCTTCCGGGCGATCAACGGAACGGTTAGCAGCGGCCCGAGCGATAACTGGCTGACGCCGGATGGCGAATATCTCTACCAGATCTACGGGAATGCTTCGAAACTGGTGGGCTACGCCACTAAGCCGGACGGTTCGCTTGAGGAGGTTACAAGCGTCACGATCCCCTACAACAGCCCGGAGGGTTTGGCGGGCTTTTGATTTCCCCTAGGCGGATGCAAGGAACGGCCGCTCCGGGATACCATGTGGCTCCGGTGTACCGGGCCCAATCCCGGAAGCGGCCGCACCGCCCCCTATACGCTTCACCGTATTCACAAAAAAGAGCGGCATAGGCAAAGCACGATCTCGGACAACCCTTCGTGGCCGACCGAAAAGACCGGGAACAATTAATGTGCGATACCGCGTCGCTTTCTTACTTCACTGACGATACGAACGCGTTCGATGCGCCGGCACCAGGCTCGGACAATTCATCGGATAAAGATCTGCAGAGAGCAGAAGGCTCTTGCCGAATCGTACTCGGGAGCTCCGAGAGAGGCACTCGCGTAATGGACGTTTACCAAAGATCTCCGATTCGCGTTCTCTTCCCAAGAATGGCCGGCACCCAAGTGCAGGAGGCCGTTCTTGTAAATACCTCCGGAGGCATTGCGGGAGGAGACCGCCTTGAATCAAGCGTGACAGCGATGGACGACGCTTCCATCGCAGTCACAACTCAAGCAGCGGAGAAGGTCTACCGCGCAATCAACGAATCCGCGCACATTACGACGATCCTGAGAGCGTGTGACGCGGCGAAACTTGCGTGGCTACCACAGGAAACGATCGTCTTCGATCGCGCGCGTGTCTGCCGTCGCACACAGATCGAAGTCTCGTCGGGGTCGGAACTCCTCGCCCTGGAGTGGTTGATACTCGGCCGCGCGGCGCACGGAGAGAAAATCTCCGCCGGGGACATCATGGACAGTTGGCGTGTCAGGAAAGACGGTCGGCTCGTCTGGGCCGACAGCTTTCGCGCCACCGATCAGGTTTTTTCCCATCTTTCTCGGAAGGCATTGCTGTCGGATTGCACCGCCCTCGCAACACTGCTCTATTTCGGGCCTGACCTCGAGGAACGTTTGCAGTTCATACGCGACCTGGCTTCTTCGCTCGAGTGTCAATGCGCGGCTACGTTGGTTGGTGGGCTGATGGTTGTTCGCTTTGCGGCAAAGGTCTCCTGCGATTTGAGGTCTGCCCTGCGCAACGTGCTCCAGCGGTTTGGTAACCAGATTGCACCTGGGCCTTTCCGAGTTCCGAAGATGTGGTCGTGCTGAGTGCGGCTCTTAGTCGGAGAGAATTATGAATCTTACGCCGCGGGAAAAAGACAAGCTGATGATCGCAGTCGCGGCGCAGGTTGCACGCGCGCGGCTCGCGCGAGGCGTCAAGCTCAACTATCCGGAAAGCGTTGCGCTCATCACGGATTTCGTGCTGGAAGGTGCACGCGACGGCAAGTCGGTTGCAGAGCTCATGTCTGAAAGCGGCAAAGTCCTGACGAGCGATCAGGTCATGGAAGGCATCCCGGAAATGATTCACGAAATGCAGGTGGAGGCTACGTTTCCGGACAACACGAAGCTCATCAGTATTCACGACCCCATTCGATAGGGAGCGAAACGATGGTGCCGGGAGAAATTTTTGCCGCGGTCGGAGAGATTGTCCTAAACAAGGACAGGGCGGCTATCTCTCTCAAAGTCGCGAACACGGGCGACCGGCCGATCCAGGTCGGCAGTCACTACCACTTTGCGGAGACGAATGCGGCTCTCCGATTCGACCGAAAGGCTGCGCTCGGCTACCGGCTGGATATTCCGGCGGGGACGGCAGTGCGATTTGAGCCGGGACAATCGCGTGACGTTTCGCTGATTCCCTACAGAGGGGCCCGATTGGTTTACGGGTTCAACCAGGCAGTGATGGGAAGCCTGCCACCCGTGCGGTCGAAATGAGTCTTTGCCCAGACAGAGGTCAGTGAGAATGCCCCACAAAATGAGTCGAAGCGCCTACGCGCAGATGTTTGGCCCAACGGTCGGCGACAAAGTGCGCCTCGCGGACACCGACCTTGTGATCGAGGTTGAAAAGGACTTTACGACTTATGGGGAAGAAGTGAAATTTGGAGGCGGAAAAGTCATTCGCGATGGAATGGGGCAATCTCAGCGGACGCGTAGCGAAGGTGCGGTAGACACAGTCATTACCAACGCACTCATTCTCGATCACTGGGGAATTGTAAAGGCTGATATTGCGATCAAGGATGGGCGGATTGCCGCGATTGGAAAAGCCGGCAATCCCGATGTGCAGGCCAACGTGGACATTATTATTGGACCGGGAACCGAGGTGATTGCGGGCGAAGGGAATATCGTGACTGCCGGCGGGATCGATACGCATGTCCACTTCATTTGTCCGCAGCAGATTGAAGAAGCGCTGTTCTCCGGCGTGACCACAATGATGGGCGGCGGAACGGGCCCCGCGGCGGGGACAACAGCCACGACATGCACACCGGGGCCATGGCACATACGAAGGATGCTCGAGGCTGCGGATTCCTTCCCCGTAAACTTCGGCTTTTTCGGCAAAGGTAACGCAAGCGCGCCCGCGGGCCTAGTTGAACAGATTGACGCTGGGGCTTGCGGCTTGAAGCTTCATGAAGACTGGGGGACGACGCCAGCCGCGATCGATTGCTGTCTTTCTGTTGCGGATGACATGGACATTCAGGTTTTGATCCACACCGATACGCTGAATGAAAGCGGCTATGTGGAAAACACGATCGCGGCGTTCAAGGGCAGAACAATCCACACCTTTCATACCGAAGGCGCTGGCGGAGGCCATGCACCGGACATTATTAAAGTGTGCGGTGCGCCGAACGTGATTCCGTCTTCGACAACCCCGACGCGTCCCTACACGGCGAATACGCTCGAAGAGGCGCTCGACATGGTGATGGTGACGCATCATCTAGACCGCCGTATTCCCGAAGACCTCGCGTTCGCAGAGAGCCGTATCCGCAAGGAAACGATTGCGGCTGAGGATATTCTTCACGACCTTGGTGCACTCTCAATCATGTCGTCCGACAGCCAAGCCATGGGCCGCGCAGGAGAAGTGATTATCCGGACTTGGCAGACCGCCGACAAAATGAAAAGACAATTCGGGCGGCGCCCCGAGGAAAAAGGCGACAACGATAATTTCAGGGCTCGGCGGTACGTTGCGAAATACACGATTAATCCAGCGATCGCGCAAGGGATTTCAAATTACGTGGGCTCGATAGAAGTTGGAAAACTTGCGGATCTCAGTATTTGGAATCCGGCGTTTTTTGGAGTGAAGCCGGCCCTGGTGCTGAAGAGCGGAATGATTGCCGCGGCAATCATGGGGGACCCCAACGCTTCGATTCCTAATCCGCAACCGGAATACTACCGCCCCATGTTCGGTGCGTTCGGCCGCGCCATGACGGAAAGCTCGGTTACGTTCGTAAGCCAAGCCCTCGTTCAAAAGGGTGAGTCACTGGGCCTCGCGAAGAAGCTCCTCCCCGTCACCAACACCCGCAAGATCGGCAAGCGTTCGATGATGCTCAATGACGCCACGCCACGCATGGAAGTCGATCCGGAAACGTACGAAGTACGTGCCGACGGCCGTTTACTGACCTGTGAACCGGCGAAAGTTTTGGCGTTGGCGCAGCGCTATTTCTTGTATTGAGGATGAACAATGATGCAAAGTGCTTCCATTCATCGCTCCGCTGGCCATTGGCCGAAGGAACAATCCTCAGGAGCTCTCACTCTCGATTTCGATACGCGTCACCGCCGCCGCATTCGGCTGACTGCTGACCAAGGAGAGGATGTCCTTCTCGACCTGCCGAAAGCCGTCGCGATGGCCGACGGAGACGGCTTGCAACTGGAAGACGGGAGGTGGCTGGAGGTCCGAGCCGCTGCGGAGACCATCGTCGAAGTCCGTCACACAAATTCTCGTCAGCTAGCGCGCCTTGCTTGGCACCTTGGAAACCGGCATCTGCCGACAGAAATTCGAGACGAGGTTCTTCGCATTCGGCCCGACCATGTGATCGAGGATATGCTCCGCGGTTTCGGAGCGGATCTCGTGAAGGTGCAGGTCCCCTTCCAGCCCGAAGGTGGCGCGTACGGTGGGAGTGGCCACCATCACAACCATCCCGACAGTACGCATCATCATGAGTAATGACCTGAGCAAGCGGTCCGCCTATTGCCCTATTTTGAGACAAACAAACAAGCGTAAGGCAGCAACTTCGAATACTGCGCAAGAAGAAGGACCTTGGCATGGCGAGACAATTTGACCTGGTTGTTATTGGAACAGGGGAAGCCGCATCTCCGGTGGCATCGCGGTGCCGGTCTGCTGGATGGCAGGTGGCAGTTATCGATTCCAGGCCGTTCGGCGGGACGTGCGCGCTCAGGGGATGCGACCCGAAAAAGGTTCTTGTCGGTGCTGCAGAAGCTGTTGACTGGGTCCGCCGATTGAAAGGAAAAGGGATTAGGGCCGAGGAGATTTGCATCGATTGGCAGGAATTGATGCGCTTCAAGCGCTCGTTCACAGAGCCGGTTCCCAAAAACCGGGAAGAGGAGTTTGGGAAAGCCGGGATCGCGGCATTCCACGGCCGCGCTCGATTCGTTGGCCTATCCTCGGTTCAAGTAAATGATGAGGTGCTGGAAGGGCGCTATGTCGTTATCGCAGCAGGACAAAAACCGGCCGACTTGAAGATTGCGGGGACAGAACACCTAACGACGAGCGAACAGTTCTTGGAGTTGGATGAACTTCCAAAGCGTATTTTGTTTGTCGGTGGCGGGTATATCGCGTTTGAATTCGCTCACGTGGCGGTGCGTGCCGGAGCGCAAGTCACCATCGCACATCGCGGACCGCGCCCCCTCCCGCGCTTCGACCCGGACCTAGTCGATCAGCTTGTGAAGAGCAGTCACGAGCTTGGGGTTGACGTTCAGCTCGGCACCGAAGTCATAGGCCTTGAGAAAGGCTCTGGCCAACTGGCTGTTCGAGCCTCCGCTTCTGGTCGGCAGCGCACATTCGACGCAGACATGGTGGTCCATGCTGCGGGTCGTATACCTGAAATCGACGATATGAACTTGGATGCAGCAGGAGTTGCTTGGGACGGCCGAGGTGTAAAAGTCAATGAGTTCTTGCAAAGCGTGTCGAATCCTGCCGTTTATGCAGCGGGCGACGCTGCCGCAAGCGGAGGCCCGCCTCTCACTCCCGTTGCGAGCTATGAAGGTGTCATCGTGGCCGCGAATTTGTTAAAGGCGAATAGCCGAAAGCCACACTACCTGGGTATTCCGACCGTGGTTTTTGCGATTCCACCTCTAGCGGCCGTGGGGCTCAGGGAAAGCGAGGCACACAAGCAAGCTCTGAAATTCAAGGTCAAGAAAGAGGTGACTTCCAATTGGTATTCATCTCGTCGAATCGCGGAGAAGTATTCGGGCTTCAAGGTTCTCGTGGAGGAAGGCACGGATCGCATTCTGGGCGCCCATCTGCTGGGCATCGGGGCCGAAGAAGTAATCAATCTCTTTGGAGTGGCGATGCGCTCAGGGATGCGCGCCACCGACCTAAAAGACATGCTGTATGCCTATCCGACGCGCGGATCAGATACGCCTTACATGCCATAGAAGTTTCCGGGAGATTGGAGAAGAGGAAACGGAGTCCATTATGTCAGACTGTTGCTCGATCGGAGAACAGTGCCGTTTGACGTCGGTGTCGCTCTTGAGACTGCAAAGCTGGCTCTCGCCGGCATTCCCTACAGGTTCTTACAGCTATTCCCACAGCCTCGAATGGGCTGTCGAAGCGGGGTATATAAAGGACCGCGAGAGTCTCGTCGATTGGCTGGAGGCCGATCTTTGCCACGGCTCCGTTCGAAACGAAGCGATTTTCTTCTGCGAAGCCTGGTGCAGCGCCCGGGACAACGATTCCGCGAAGCTACTGGAAATCGCGGAACTGGCCGCCGCATTCCGCGGGACATCGGAATTCGCGCTTGAGTCATCGCAGCAGGGGTCCGCGTGCCGCGCGACGCTGCGCCGGGTGTGGCCCGAACCCCTTCTGGATTCACTTTCGCAATTGCTCTCGGAACGCGAGGTCCCGCCTGTTCTTGCCGTCATTCTTGGAGTCCGCTCGGCTAAGGAGGGCATTCCGATCAGCGTCGCCTTGCCGGCTTTTCTCCAAAGTTATGTCGCCAACTTGGTGACCGCCGGAGTGCGACTGATCCCCCTCGGTCAAACGGACGGGCAGCTTGCGATCGCCGCGCTCGAGGAAGCGGTGCTCGCCGCCAGTGCGCAAGCCAGGAATGCCACGATTGACGATCTTGGGTCCGCCGCGTTCATGGTGGATCTCGCCTCCATGGCGCACGAAACTCAATATACGAGGTTATTTCGCTCATGACTTTTCTTGCTGGCAGGGACTCCCAAACTCACCCTTTGCGCGTTGGGGTAGGCGGCCCGGTTGGCTCAGGCAAAACCGCGCTTGTGGAGGCGCTTTGCAAGCGGCTCCGAGACGACTACGACATCTACGTCATTACCAACGACATCTACACGAAGGAAGACCAACTCATTCTCACACGCGCCCAAGCGCTGCCTGCGGAGCGCATCATGGGCGTCGAAACAGGCGGCTGTCCTCACACGGCGATTCGGGAGGATGCTTCCATGAACCTCGCCGCGATCGACGACATGAACCGGAAATTCCCGCATGCGGAATTGTGCTTCATCGAGTCCGGGGGCGATAACCTTGCCGCGACCTTCAGCCCCGAGCTGGCCGACTTGACTATCTATGTGATCGATGTGTCGGAAGGCGAAAAAATACCGCGTAAAGGCGGGCCCGGTATTACGCGCTCCGATCTTCTCATCATCAATAAAATAGATTTGGCCCCTCTTGTAGGCGCCGACCTTGAGGTGATGAAGGCGGATACGCTGAGAATGCGGGTCCAGCGACCTTTCGTTTTTACAAATTTGAAAAGCGGCGAAGGTGTCGATCGAGTCGCAAGCTTTGTCATCGAGAAGGGCGGATTGGTGAGGTCAATTGCGTAGCCGTCCGATCAGCGTTGCCGACTCCCATTTTTAGTCTCACAAACAAGGCAGATTCTCAGCGGACGAGCTTGACTCCGCGAAGGAGTTGCGCGTTTGCCGCGACAATGAGAGTGGACAGGCTCATCGCAATGGCGCCCACGCTCATCGGCAGCTCCACTCCCCAGCGGAGAAATACTCCAGCAGCAACCGGAATCGCCACCAGGTTGTAGGCGGTGGCCCAGACGAGGTTCTCGATCATCTTCCGGTAAGCAGCGCGCGACAGCTCAATGGCGCCCACCACATCGCGAGGGTCGTTACGCACAAGTACGATTCCGGCAGATTCCACAGCCACGTCGGTCCCCGCGCCGATGGCGATCCCGACGTCGGCAGTGGCGAGCGCCGGGGCGTCGTTCACGCCGTCGCCAACCATGGCAACGCGTTTGCCTCCGCCTTGAAAACGCTCGATGGCTGCCGTTTTGTCGGCAGGAAGAACTTCCGCGGCGATATCATCAATGCCGATGCGCCGCGCGACCGATTCGGCGACTGCCTTGGAGTCTCCAGTGATCATGGCTACGCGCATTCCCAGCCGATGTAGCTCGTCAATCGCTTCTTTCGATTCGGGACGAATTTCATCTTCGACAGCGAAGGCGCCAAGTACGCCTCCGTCGGCGATCACAAAGAGCACCGTTTTGCCCTCGCTGCCCCAAGCGGCTGCAACCTTCGCTATCTCTGGAGAAGACACTACGCTCCGTGCCGACAGAAGACGCGGCCCGCCAACCGCGACTGTTGTGCCGTCGACAAGAGCTTGCGCGCCTCGACCCGGCAGTGCTTCGAATCCGCTCGCCGCAGGAAGTTGAAGCCCGCGTCGTTTCGCCTCGGCGACGATGACTTTGGCCAATGAGTGCTCGGAATCCATTTCGACGGCAGCAGCGCGAGTGAACAGATCCTCCTCGCTGACGTCCGGCGTAACCACTGCGCCCGAAAGCGCCGGAGAGCCGCGCGTGAGCGTTCCTGTTTTGTCGAAAACGATCACATCCAGATTGCGTGCCCGCTCGAGGGCGAGCCTGTCTTTGACAAGCAGGCCGTTCTGCGCGCCGAGTGAGGTCGAGATGGCGATCACGAGTGGAATGGCCAGGCCAAGAGCGTGCGGGCAGGCGATGATGAGCACGGTGGCGGCGCGGATCAAACCGTGTCCTTTGTCTCCCGCGAGCCACCAATAGATGAATGTCGTCGCGCCTGCAGCGAGTGCCACGTAAAAAAGAAGCGCTGCTGCACGGTCGGCGAGGGCTTGCGCACGCGAACCGGAAGCTTGGGCCGCGCTTACTAGACGCATGATCCCAGACAGGGCCGTTGCATCTCCGACTGCTGTCACGGATACGCGAAGGCTTCCGCCGCCCGCAACCGTTCCTGCAATCGCTTTGGCTCCAGGACCCTTCGCGACCGGTTTGGACTCCCCAGTGATCAAGGACTCGTCGACCTCCGCTGCGCCCTCGACGACTTCTCCATCAGCTGGGACGCGCGCTCCGGGTCGGACGAGCACGAGATCGCCTGCGCGCAACTGGCCGATGGGAACAATTAGGATTTCGGAACCATCCACGCGCTCCGCGGTGTCCGGCAGCAGAGCGGCAAGGGCGTTCAGCGCACCGTGCGCTTGTGTGACGGCGCGCATTTCGAGCCAGTGACCAAGAATCATGATGGTGATCAGCGTGGCGACTTCCCACCAGACCTCCACCTCGAACAGGCCGAATGTGGCGGCTAGTGACGCACCGAAGGAGACGAGGATCCCCAGGCTGATGAGCGTCATCATGCCCGGTTTGTGGTCGGCCAGTTCTATACGTGCCCCGCGGAGAAAAACGATTCCTGCGTAAGCGAAGACGACAGTCCCGAAAATCGCCGGAATCCACTTTGACCCTCGGAACGAAGGTGCGGTGTAGCCGAGCCAATGCTGGACGTCGGCCGACCAGACGACTACCGGAATCGTGAGAGCGAGGGTCCACCAGAATTTGTCGCGGAACATGGCGACGGAATGTCCCGCGTGGCGGTCATCCCCCGTATGCCGGCCGGCCATTGCGTGCCCGGCGTACGGATGAATCGACTCCGACTCAGAACCGTGATGCATTTGGCCTAAGGAAAGACTCCCGGCACGCGCATGAAGTGCTACAGGGAAACGAGAGCACGAACGCTGCCAATATCGAGCCGTACCGCGGGGCGTCGCGAGATGTTTTTTCCAAGTCGTCCTGATCCGCTTGGCGCATCATCCTCGGAATTCGATATTATGAGCCTCGTAGAGCCATCGGCTTCACGCGTGTCCCTGATTCGTAGATCCAGAACGCCGAAGTAGCGGGAGGCGTATTGGGGGGGTGGTGCAAGTCCCGTTCCCGGCACCAACCTCAATGAACTCTTAAGATCGCTTTCAGAATTTGCTGCACTTTTACCTGCATTGATTTTACGTAAGCTTCTAACCTCACCTTATCAGCAGGATCGGCTTCTTCCATTTTTTCGAGGATTCTGTCAAGACTTTGCGCAGCTGCATTAAATTCATCGATTAGGCTCATGGTACGTTTCCCTCTTGTAGCTTATAAAATCTTGTTTGTACGCTGTTGCCTGCTCTCTGAACTGTAGCCGTATTTCAACCCGGATTCGTACTCAGCCTCAAAACTCGACGGTCCAGCGACTGCGAGATTTGATTATGAAGGTTGGTGCGTCCCATCCCCCGGGCATTTCCTCTTTTCTGCAACCGCGAGACCGAACCAGAGAATATAAGCTGGTCAAAGAAGTGGGCAGGTCCGACGGCCGGGTCGGACCGTCTGGTCCGCATTGACTCTCATCGAGCAATAGTCCACAGCCAAGGATTGGGGGAGCCGGAATCAGCAATCAACGTGGTCGGCTTGCGCTGCGTCTGGAACACAAATTTCTATAAGGCCAGTGTTGCAACGGAAATCGCCAAATTCAATTCGCGGTGTCGCTATGACAACGCGGAGCCGGTACACGGTCGTTGTGACGTCACGACCGCAACTCCGCCAGACCCTCATCGCCACCCTTCTCGCGCTTTCTAACTACCCACTGCAGGTTCGTTTGCGCACTAGGAATGTGTCGCGGGGCGTTTTGTATCGATCCCAGGATGCTTGCGATTCAGTGGAATCTGACGTGCATAGGTAACTGAGTCAGCTTACGAATGGAGTGAACCAGCGCCTGAACTTGGAAGGTAGACGACAGTGAACCCGCTCTTTAAGATTCTGATAAGGCTCGGTATCCTCAAAAACGATCTTGACTACCACCTGATCCGTGCATCGATGGTGATCATTTTCCTATTTTTTGGATATTCGAAATGGTTTGACTATGAGGCTCAGGGCCTGATCCCTCTTATCAGCCACGGACCACTTATTTTCTGGCTTTACCCTGTTTTCGGCATTCGGGGTGCCGGTCGGTTTCTGGGAACTTCTGAATGGCTGTTTTGCGTGCTCTTATTTTCGGGATTTTGGAACAAAAAGCTGGGCGTCCTCGGAGCCATCGGGGCTTGTTTTGCGTTCATCTCGACCATCTCGGTCATCCCGTTTCTGCCAGACGCCTGGGCAAAATCTGCTGGCGGATTTCCGGCAATGACTGACATGGTCGCTTTCCTTATGAAGGATATCGGCCTTCTGGCGCTGTCTCTATATTTGCTGCGGCAGGATCTAATCAGAGTGTTACGTTCGACCACAAGTTCAGTCCCATCGTCTGCGGCTCACGTCCAGCAGCAATCTGAGGTTCCGCATGGCTATTAGCCAAGTTTTCAATTCGAGCACACAAAGACGTGATCGTAACGGGACCAAATCTTTTTTTGGCAATGTCGCCGATCCTGGCCGTCTGGAGCCAAACGCGGAGCGCGCGCGTCAAATCGAGTGTCGAGGAGATGTCTTCGTGTCGTCTTAACGACACCACAAAAGCAGCCTAAGACTTGTTTGATTCGCGCCACGACACAAGACCTGCAGGACAAGGCCCATTTCAATCGCAAGCAGTCGCTCTGCTTCTTGGCCCTTGTCGTGCTTCGCTCATGCGGGCACTAAAGGTGATGTTCGACGGGCAAGCAATGTCGCTGATTCTCTCGATCGGCAACTTTGATTTGCTCGGAATAGGTATGACACTTGACGCGTTGGGAGAGTTCTGATGGGTACCATCTCACGAGGCTTTACCGGCCGACACAGCTCGGCAGATGCCAAGCTTCCGCCAGGACAGTACCTTACTACTGACTTCCCAGTCTTGTCTGCGGGGCCGACCCCACACGTGCCGCTCGACCGCTGGGAATTTGTGATCGACGACGGTAAGGATGTTCTTCGGACATGGGATTGGAAGTCGTTTCGCGAGTTGCCTACCGAAACCGTCACGGTTGATGTGCACTGCGTCACGCGATGGTCGAAACTCGGAACATCCTGGGAAGGCGTTTCCCTCGACACGATGCTTGCAGACGTGAAGACAGATGCTTCTCATGCGATGGCACGGTCATACGGTGACTACACCACCAACCTGCCTCTGAAGGATCTCAGGAACAAGCAGGCGTGGATCGCCTTCCGATTTGACGGCAAAGATCTCGCTCCCGAACATGGCGGTCCCGCACGGCTTCTTGTCCCTCATCTTTATTTATGGAAGAGCGCCAAATGGGTTCGGGGCATTACGCTGATGCACCAGGATAAGCCTGGCTTTTGGGAAAGCCTTGGCTACCACATTTATGGCGACCCATGGAAGGAACAGCGTTATTCGGGCGACGAGTGATGTGGCGTGTTGGAACAGTGGTTGCTCTCCGCGACGAAACCCCGACGGCAAGGACGATCACGCTTGAGGTTCTGGATTGGCCCGGTCACATCGCCGGCCAGCACGTTGACGTGCGTGTGACGGCCGCGGACGGTTACTCCGCGGTGAGGTCGTACTCGATCGCCTCTGCGCCGAACTCCGAAGGGCGTGTTGAACTAACCATCGAACGACTGCTAAACGGCGAAGTCTCACCATATCTCACGCAGGAAATTGTAGTCGGCGATCGTCTCGAGGTGCGAGGTCCGATCGGCGGCTGGTTCGTCTGGCGCGCTGAACAAAATGAGCCCATCCAGCTAATCGCAGGGGGTTCCGGCATTGTTCCCCTCATGGCCATGATTCGCTCGCGGGCTTCGACGGGCAACGCCGCACGGTTTCAATTGCTGTATTCCGTGCGCGAACCAGGAGCGGTTTTCTACCGCGATGAACTGCAGGCTCTATCAGATCGAAGCCATTCTGTGAGCATTACCTACGCGTACACACGAGCCACACCGAAGGATTGGCCGCGACCGCCAGGGCGCATCGACGCGGCTCTGATCGCGAACGCGACCTGGCCCTCAAAGCTTGTCCCGACTTGCTATGTTTGCGGCCCGACATCATTCGTCGAAAATGCGGCCGACCTCCTTATCGCCGCCGGCCACGGTCGCGAAAACATCAGGACAGAGCGCTTCGGCGCTACCGGAGAACGGAAATAAGTGCACCCATGAACTACATGGATGGAAATGCAGCCAGCAACGGGAATTCACAATGACGGCCCCAAACGTGGTAGCGCATTTACTCAAGACATTGCCTGCGGCCGCAAGTGCAACATTTCTGGCGCTTTTTCCTATTGTGAATCCGTTCGGCGGAGTTCCCCTGTTTTTCTCTTTGACTTCGAATTCTTCAGCCGGGGAGCGCAACCGTACCGCGCTGAGGATCGGCATCTACGTGACTGTCATTCTTATCTTCTTCATGTTTCTCGGCCGTTTCGTGCTGAGCTTTTTCGGGATTTCCCTGCCCGTTTTGATGATTGCCGGAGGCCTCATCGTGGCCAACACAGCGTGGGGCATGGTGACCGCGTCCAGTCGGATCACTGCGGCGGAGAGCCACGAAGCGGGCACAAAAGAAGATATCTCGCTTACGCCCATGGCAGTGCCTATCTTATCGGGTCCCGGCTCGATCGGAGTCGTGATGGGTCTGGCAGCAGATGCCGATTCCAAGGTTGCCTATCTGGGGATGGTGATCGCGATAACGGCTATCGGACTAGCGGTGTACCTGTTTCTTCGTCTCGGAGGTCCGCTGGTCGAGCGGCTGGGGCCGTGCGCCACAGGAGCCATCAACCGCATCTTCGGATTCTTAATCCTGGCAATTGCGGTGCAGTTGGTATGGGACGGCGTGGCTGATTTCAAGTGATCGACGTGGCGCGGACGTTCGTTCGAAAAAGCGAGGGCAGGCTCTCGCCGGCAAGAAAAACCACCGAAGCCCTGAAGCCGGCCGAGCCCGGCTGTCCCTCTGTGAATCGCTACTTGCTCGGGACTAGGAGAACGGAAATGAGTGCACCCATGAACTACCTTGACGGAAATGCAGCCGCGGGTGAATTGAGCAGAATATTCGCGATGGACGTTACGACTGCGGAGGGACAGTGCGCGCATTGCGGCGCAATCAAGCGCTTTGCCGAAGCGCATCTATATATGCATGCTCCTGGCGTCGTGGCTCGATGCGCCGTTTGCCAACACGTACTCCTTCGTCTAGTAAGTGTTCGTCAGCGCGTGTTCCTTGACTTACGTGGCGTGACATATCTATGTCTCAATACAGATCACGTTCAGCCATCAGAGTCTGCACGATCGGCCTTTTGAGCTGCTTATGCATCGCCTCCAGTGCCTGCTGGACAGAAATTTCTTCCCGCCGACCAATCAATCAGACCGTTGGTGGAAATATGAGACGCAAATTCGTAGCACTTGACGATCCCGAGCTGAACTCTTGGCTATTGGAATTGATCGCAGATCCGTCGCCGACCTTTCTTAGCGCCATCGCTGAAGCAGTTCTGACGGCCAACCTCGAGGACTACGCCGTAGTTCGCCCATACCTCATCCGACTCAGGAAAAGATACCGGCGTGAGAGCAAGAAAACCCTGATTCACAGGGAAAGACCCGTTCAATACATCGCCCAAACCGAAGTGCCCGACCCGAGCCGTGCAAATCCAAGACGCGTGGCCCCTCACTCGACAGACTAGGTGCCCGAGAATTGCCGGAATCGAATTTCTGGTGCGACTAGTCATCACCTGTGCGACAGTGTGGTGACAGCACCAAACCAAGCGATTCAGATAGAGTTGAGCAAGACCACAGCCTTTTCCTAGAGCGTTGTAGCTGCTTATTAAGGTAGAGTCCTGCGATTAGGAATGCTGCATCGCCTCCTGCACGCATCTGTGTTAGTATGAATCTCGCATGAGCGCACGAATTCTTATTAGCGGTTTATTGGCGGTTTTGGCAGGGACAGCTGCTACCGTATGCACCGCAAGCGAACAGTGCGCTGTATGCGAAACTTGCAAAGCCCTTATTTGCAATGTTTTAGGCTAAGTTGTTGATTCCACGGCTGGGGACGTAGTTCAGTTGGTTAGAACGCTGCCCTGTCACGGCAGAGGTCGCGAGTTCGAGTCTCGTCGTCCCCGCCATTTGTTCAACCACTTGCGCAAAAGTTGGCTTGCCGGCGCGGTTCGCACAGAACTAAAACTTCACCATGATGGCCAGCCGGATACTAGGCTCGTTCTTCCGCAAGTCCGGAAACCACACGCTGCTGATTCCGGTATTGCCGGTCAAGGGAGCGCAGATCTTTTCTACCGCAGGGAGGTCTGCCGCGATGCTGCCCGACGAGGTTATCCCGGAAGTGGCGCCGTTACTGCACACATAGGCTGCAGGAAATCCGTTGTTGCCGCCGGGAGGCGTGATTCCGCCTCGACCCGTGAAATACGGCTGATTCGCATGGCGATAGCCGTACTCCCAGCGAAAGGTGATGTATTGTTTTGGCATCCAATCAAATGTGACTGAAGAATCCCAGGCCTTGTACTTGTCCCCCGGATTCAGCGTAAAGTAGGGCGACCCGGAGACGGCATCCGCTCCATTGATCGGCGGCAGCAGCGTCAGATAACGTCCCGGATTGTTCATCGCGCCGCCGCCAATCGTCAGTCCAAACAGGTCTCTCTTGAACCAAAAGCGGTTGTAGAACATCCAGCCGGCGAACGATTGCCGCGTCGTAGTCTTCGTGTTGTGGAAGCAAGTCACTCCCGCGCCATATTCGCAGCCTAGGTCGCCGGTCAGCGAAAACGCCATTTTGTCCAGAGTGTTGTCCGGCTTGTCGTAGTATTTGATCTCGATGCTGTCGTCGGTGTGGATGCGCGAGCGCCCAATATTTCCCAGCGTGTCTTCGCCCATGCCGTAGTTGTTGAAAACCAGCGAAAGCCACGACGTCGGACGATACAGGATCTGCCCGCCCAAGCCGGGACGGTTGCCAAACCGGCCGTAAGATTGCCATCCGTTGATGATCCACGGTTCGATCTTCAGCTTTTCAGTGGGAAACCACTGTATTCGCATGCCGTTGAAGAACCACGGAGTGTTGGAAGAAACGTACGACGGCTGGTAGGCCCAGTTGTCAAAGTTATAGTAGCTGAATAGGCCGATGTACGACACAAAGATTCCCGCATCCACGTTGAGCCCGTGGTTGACGTCGAAGTGATAGCCGCCGTAGGCTTCGCCAAAATACTTGTAGGCTCCGCGCAGGTCCCATTGGCCCCGTCCCACGCTGGCATCATTCCTGGGCGTGGTCACTCCAAACAACCCTCCCAGTGTCAGTACCCGGGCGCGAACATTTTGCCAGTGAAAGTCGCCGCCGAAGCTGATTTGCTCCACCTGGACTTCGTTCGAACGGAAAATTTCCGTCGAGCCACCCAGCGAGTCATCCTTCGGATGGTTGAAGCTGCTTATAAAGTTAGTGTCCAATCTGATTTCCGGCGTGAAAAATTTCGAATCCCACACCGCGTCTTTGTTGCGGGGCGTGCCGTTTAACCACGTCCAGTCTGCGTACGCGAACGGGGCTGTACGAGGAATCGTGGCCACAGCCGACTTGCCCTTTTCTGTGGCTTGTGGCCATAAAGATGTTCCGGCGCCGCTACTGGCGCCGGAAACGGACTCAGAGTTTGCCGGCGTTGCTCCCGCAGCGATACCCGCAGCGGCCCCTGACATAGTTGGTGACGCTGCCTTCGGCATACTCGGCTGCGTGGATGGCGCTTCAGTCGCCGATGCCGCAGGCGGATTGGCCTTGGACTCCAAGTCCGCGACACGCTTCTTAAGCGCTTCCACCTCGTCGAGCAACCATCTTTCACGCTCGGTCAATCCCGGCCCCGGCGCATCCATCTTTGCTGGAGCGGGCTTTGCTGGAGCGGGTTTTGCCGGTGGATCACTAATATTCTTGTCTGCAGTCTTGTCGTCCGCCAACGAACGCCAGGGAAGGGCAATTGTGGAGAGCAACGAAGCCAGCAACAGCCAGGAAACTCTGCTTTCATTCTTGAATGCGCGCATCTCTTTCTCCTATCATCTGCCCACCAATGAAACTTTGCCGGGCGTCGGAAATCGACCCTGCATCCCGGGGCACGGCCTCCGGCGTCCATTGGATGCACGAGCACCCCCCCAAGGGCTATCAAAGTGCGCGCTGTATTCTCTGACGCCGGGACCGATTCCCTGTACGTGCGGCAAACGCAGCGACGCATCATGCTGTTTGTCAACGTATGGCAGATGACATGAGGAAATCGTGAAGATTTCATCAGGAATATGCAGACTGGACGTATGGTCAGGATGAGATCAACCATCCGAGCGAAAACATTCTAGTCACAAGAAACAACGCCAACTGGAGCCATGGAAGTGGGGGAAATCAGAACCGGATTATTTACTTTGATTGCTGCATGGTGTTGCGTCCCACACGCGCAGGCACAAGTCGCGCCTTCGGCCTCCCCAACAAGCCAGGCGGAGTCTCGGCCGCAGTTTCAGGAATTGTGCCGGACTGGCGCATTGTCGTCGAATGCTGCGGTTCTTCAAGTAACTGGTGGGCAAACTGCTTTGCAACCGGAGCAACCCGCGGGGACTCCTTGTGCTTCCGATCCGCAAGTGTCAGCCGATCAACAGCCAGCTGATCCCCAATGGCAGTATGGCGGATTTCTCGACGCGGCATACCTTCTGGATTTCAATCACCCTTCGAATCATCTGTTTCGAAGCCGCGGCACCACTTACAAAGTCGATGAGCCCATTCTGGACATGGCTGACGCATACCTTCGCAAGACCGCAACGGAGTCGTCGCGCTGGGGGATGGAATTGACAGTGCAGGGAGGCCAAGACTCAAGTATTTTCGGATTCTCCGCAACCGCGCCCAATCTTGGCAGGTCAAACTGGCTGCGTCATTTTGGACCGACGGACGTCTCGTATTTGGCGCCAGTGGGAAAAGGCCTAACAGTGCAGGCCGGCATCTTTTCGAGCTTCATCGGCTACGACTCGTTGTACGCGAAGGACAACTTCAGCTATACGCGTCCGTGGGGAGCTGATCTCACCCCGTACCTCATGATGGGAGTGAATGCGAGCTACCCTCTCACCAAGAAGTTGACCGCTACGGCATTCGTAGTGAATGGATACTGGCATCTCGCCGACGCCAACAGAGTGCCCAGCTCGGGAGGCCAAGTCGCATACACGCTCACGGATCACACGTCGGTAAAAGAGACTGTGTTGTTCGGTCCGCACCAATCGAACACCGGGTTAGAATTCTGGCGATTCTTGTGGGACAGCATCGCCGAATGGAAGACCGACCGCTTCACCACTGCTTTCGAATATCACCTAGGGACTGAAAAAGTCGCGGCGACCGGCAATCCTCGCGCTCTTTGGATGTTCGCCCAATTGCCAGCCCACTGGAGCTTCAGCAAGAACTGGAGCGCAACGGTGCGCCCGGAGGTTTATTGGGACCGCGATGGCCGCATGACGGGGTTCTCACAAACGGTCAAGGCCAACACAACGACACTGGAATATCGCATCCCCTATCGCCAGGCCACCGCCATCGTAAGGCTGGAACATCGCATCGACGATTCCCGTGGGCCCGGCGGCGGCTTCTTCCGCGGCGCTGCCGTGGCGCCGGGAGTGGTTCGCCTGACGCCGACGCAAAATCTCTTGATCATGGCGGTGATCTTGACCTTCGACTCGCACTTTCAACCGTGATCCGGAGACCGGCGCAAGGCAGAAGCTTGTGTCACAGCCCTCGGTCACACACGGTTCCCAGGAGTGTTGTGCCGCTCTATAGTGAAGAGATACCACCCACGCCATCAAACATCCCTTTGTTTCCGATCGCTCAGGGCCATTTGACATGCCTGCAGTCCTTGTATACCGTGCCGCCATGACCAGGAAAATTCCAAGTGTCGCCTCCGATCCAACTGCGGGCATCGGAGTCCAAATCGACCGCACCGGTGACGTCATCACCTTCACCTTGGACAACTCGCATCACGGCAACCAAGTCACTGGAGCGATGTTTGACGCCATGCTGGCCGAACTCCTCAAGGAGAAGTCAAAACCGCTTGCCCGCGTCTTGCGCGTTCGCGCCCGAGGCCCCGTTTTTTGCACTGGACGCGAGCGCGCCGCCCTCACCCGCGCTGCCGTCCGCCGCGAATCGGCTCGCATCCTCAAGTTCAAGGCCGCCCTGCGTTCCTCTCCCTTGATTAGTATTGCCGAAGTTCAAGGCGATGCCTTCGGTTTCGGCTTTGGCCTAGCCATCGTGTGCGACTTTGCGCTCGTCGCGGAAAGGGCCTCATTGGCTTTTCCCGAGATGCGTCATGGTCTTGCACCCGTCGCCATCCTGTCCTATCTCGGTGAGTACACGCTGTCGCGCTTCGCCTTTCCCCTTGTTCTGTTTGGTGACCCGATCAGCCCCCATCGCGCACTGCAAATCGGTTTGATTTCGCAAGTCTGTTCCCCTGATCACCTTTCCACGGAAGCGGACGCCCTTGTCGAGCGCGTTCTGCGGCTTGACCCCGGGGCCGTGCGCCGCTGTAAAAAGTTTTTTCTCAATGCCCAGCAACACTCCTTCGACCAAAACTGCCGTCTCGCCGTCGATGCCTTGACGGAAGGCAGCCTGGCCATGCTCGCGGGGAAAAAGTGAACGCGCTGTGACCGCGGACTCCGGCGCGCGTCTCGACCGCCTGCCCATTTCCGGCTTCCATCGCCGCATCATGCTGCTGATCGGCGCCGGCATGTTTTTCGATGGCTTTGATATTTACGTCGCCGCCACCGTCCTCGGCGCCACCCTCAAGAGCCATTTTTCCACGATGGCGCAGAATGCCCAGTTCATGTCCGTCACCTTTGTCGGCATGATGCTCGGTTCCTTTCTGACTGGGTTCCTCGGCGACCGCTACGGCCGCCGCTTCACCTATCAAGCCAATCTCGCCATCTTCGGTTTTGCGTCCATCGCTTCCGCCTTTGCTCCTTCGATGCGCGTTTTGACCCTACTGCGATTTGTCATGGGCGTGGGCCTTGGCGCCGAAAACGTGGTGGGCTATTCGACCATGACGGAGTTCGTCCCCCCGCAAGCGCGCGGCAAGTGGCTCGGCGGCATGAACGTCATCGTGGTCTCCGGCTTGCCCGTCGCCGCGCTCCTCGGCACGCTCCTCATCCCGCGCTTCACTTGGCGCGCCATGTTCGCTCTCGGTGGAGTCGGCGCGCTCGTCATCTGGTATTTGCGCAAGGCCTTGCCGGAGTCGCCGCGCTGGCTGGAATCCGTCGGCCGCACGGCCGAATCGGAATCACTGCTGCAATCCATCGAGAATGAGGTGTCGCGCGAGCACGGCCCCCTTCCGCCGGCGGTTCCGCGCTCCTCCGCTCCTCCTTCGACCAGCCTCGCTTCCCTGCTCAGCCCGGCGCTGCTTCCGCGCATGATTGTCGGCGCCACCACTCTGATTGTCATGAACACTCTGATCTTCGGCTTCGTTACCTGGCTGCCTTCTTTCTTCGTTCAGGAGGGCCTCAGCATCGTCACGTCCTTCCGCTACTCGCTCATCATGTCGCTTGGCGCGCCGCTCGGCTCGGCCATCGGCGCCTTCGCTGCGGACTCCTGGGGACGCCGGCCCACCATTGTTGGGGCTTCGCTGGTAACCATCGTGCTCGGTGGGATCTATCCCTTCATCCATCGGCCCGCCGCTTTGATTGCCGTCGGTTTTTTGCTGACCATTCCCATCTACATTCTGGTCGCCACGCTTTTTGCGATTTACATTCCGGAATTGTTCCCAACGGAGGTTCGACTGCGCGCCTCGGGAATCTGCAATACCTTTGGCCGTGGCGCCACGATTCTCACGCCCTTCATGGCCGTTGCACTGTTCCGCTCTTATGGAATTCGCGGCGTCCTCAGCCTGATGACCGGTTTTCTTATCGTCCAGATTGTTGTCGTCCTGCGCTTCGGCATCGAGCCGAAAAAACGGCGTCTCGAAGATATGGAACAAGGTTAAAATGCGGGGCGGGCCAGGAGGAAATCACATGAAGCGCGCGGCTCTCTGCTCGGTGCTCGTATTTCTCTTCGTTGCTTGTTCGCTCCACGCGCAGTCCAAGCTCTCCGCCAAGTGGGAAGAGCTGACGGCGGGCGAGTTTCGCGACGCCATCCAGCTTTCCAAAGGCACTTGCCTCTTGCCCTTCGGCATCCTGGAAAAACATGGCCAGCATTTGCCCTTGGGAACGGATCTTCTCAACGTGCGCCATGCTTCCTTGCAGGCGGTGCAGCGGGAGTACGCCGTGGTTTTTCCGCAGTACTATTTCGGGCAAATTTTTGAAGCGAAGCACCAACCGGGAACGGTCGCCTATAGCATGGAACTCCAACTGAAGTTGCTCCAGGAAACCGCCGATGAAATGGCCCGCAACGGCTGCAAAAAGATAATCATCGTGAACGGCCACGGCGGAAACGAGCATTTGCTTCCCTTATTCGCCCAGGCGCAACTCGATCGCCCTCACGAATATGTTGTTTATGTCCTTGACGGCGAACGCAGCCGCCCCGGCGGGCCTCCCAAAAAATCAACCGGCATCGATTACCACGCCGGCGAAAATGAAACCTCCAACACCCTGGTCTCTCGCCCCGACCTCGTTCACCTCGATCGTGCCGCCAACGAATCCGGCGCCGACCAGAAACACATAAACCTGCCGGATGACATTTACACCGGCATCTGGTGGTACGGCCGCTTCCCGAACCACTATTCCGGTGACGGTTCGGTGGCCACCCGCGAACTCGGCGAGTGGAACATGAGCAACTGGATCGCCGCCATCGTCGAAGCCATTCGCGCCGCCAAGGCTGACGAGCAAAGCCTAAAGCTCCAGAACGAATTCTACGAAAAGAGCAAACATCCCCTCGATACGCGGCCCTGATATGCAGTTGTGATGCGGGGACATCCACGCAAGCGGCATCGCTTCTGACATGCGCGTCAGCTTGATTTGCCAATCAGAAATGTTCAGCGGGTTTTGCTGAGTTGCTCGACCCAGCGGCGCAACACTTCAAGGTACGGCGATTCCACATCGATAAATTCTAGGCCCATGCCGATGCGCGGCTTCACGATGCGCACCACTCCGAGGGCCTCCACTCTTTGGTCCTTCCGCGTCAGCGTCATGCGCACCCGCGCATTCGATGGGAACGGCTTGCTCGTGCAGACGAACGTCCCGCCCAAGGATATGTCCGATGTGACGCCTTCCGCCTTCGCTCCGCTCTCCATGTCCAGCAACTCGGCGTCCGCCGCAAACGGATAGCGAATACAGTACCGGCGGTCGCGCACGTTCATGCCCCGCGCATCGCCCTTCAATGTTCGGTCTTCCATGATGATTACGTTGCTCACAGTTTCTCTCGCCGGGCTGCCATCGGTTGCCGCCGACGGGGAGCGCGTTTCCGGCTCCTTTTATTTTGCCCAATTCCCCCTTTTCTGCGCGTTTTTCCATCTCTCCCCCACTCCAATGTGACAATACCCGCCCTCCCTTCTGCTTCTTCAGAGCTTCCTCCCCGATATTACTTGGAACGACAAGCCAGCCCTTCTTCCACCCGCCCGCCCCCACTCCGCGTGCTAACCTGAAATTGGTTTCTCCCTTATCGCGCCATGAGCACACTATCCGACGGACTTCGCCAGAGCGATCGCGTGCGCTTCCGCATGCCCGTCGAAGCCAGCTGGGTCTCCTCCGCCGGCGTCACGGTCACCCAAAACGCCGAAACTCTCCTCGTCAGCCGCAATGGCGGCGTCCTCCGCCTCACCGAAAAACTTTCCATGGGCCAGGAGCTTCACCTCCGCCGCAATCTCGAAGGCGACAACTGGAAACACACCCGCGCCCGCGTCGTCGCCGAAATCGACCAGGACCCGCCCAATCACTTCCTCTACGCCATCCACATTCTCGATCCACGCGCCGATTTCTGGGACATCGACTTCCCCGCCCCACACAAAGGCGAAGAAGCTCTCGCCCGTCTGCTCATGGAGTGCAGCTTCTGCCAGCGCCGCGAAGTCGTCTATCTCAACGAGCTGCAATTGAAATCCTTCGAAATCCGCAAGTGCGTCGCGCGCGTCTGCAAGCATTGCGACTCGCCTTCCATCTGGATCGAATCACAATCCGAAGTCCGCGATCCCGAAGCCGGCGCCTCCGCCTCCACTGTCGACGAACGCGTCCTTCCCCGCCGCAACCGCACCCGCATCAAGGCCCGCATCCTGGCCTGCATCCGCCACCGCGGCTTTCAGGAAGAAATCGCCGTCTGCGAAGATCTCTCCAAAGGCGGCCTCAGCTTCCGCAGCCGCAATCAATATCCCGAAGGCACTCGCGTCGAAGTCGCTGTCCCGTTCACTCCCGGCACCGGCGCTATCTTCGTCCCCATCCGCATCGTCTTCTCCCAATCCATTCCCACCGCCGGCCTCCACCGCCACGGCGCCGCCTACATCAAGCCGCCCCTCGACGCCTAGTTCTCTTTTCCTGAAGGGGCAGCGCTTGTCGCCCGTCATTTCGACGGCAGGGAGGATCTCCCTTATCCTGCCCACCCCGAGCCCCTCATCCGACGGAAGCTAGAAACCTCTCTTCTCTCCATCACCGTACTGTCGACTCCTAACTTCTTCTCGAGCTACACTGGAAGCCATGGGAATTCTGCGGCGGCTCTCACGTTTATACCGAGCGCTGTTCGCGAGGGACGGAAAGAGGACTCAAGACCACATGACCCACATCGTTGCCGGAAACATCGCTCCCGGTTTCTCGCTCAAGGCTCTCGACAACAAGGAATACTCGCTCGGCACCCTTCTGGAACGCGGCCCTGTCGTCGCCGCCTTCTTCAAAATCTCCTGTCCCGTCTGCCAATTCGCCTTCCCCTTCCTCGAACGGCTGTACAAACGTTACGGCGGCGACGGGGTAACGTTTCTCGGGATCTCCCAGGACGATGCGAAATCCACGGGCAAATTCGCCAAGGAATATGGAATCACTTTCCCGATCGTTCTCGACGACGAAAACGGCTACGCAGTCTCCAACGCCTACGGACTGACCAACGTCCCAACGATTTTTTTGATCGATACCGATGGCGCAGTAAAAGTGAGTTCGATAGGCTTCGACAAAAAGGACTTGGAGACAATTTCCGCCGACCTCGCCGAGCGCAAGAAAATATCGCTGGCGCCGCTCTTCCGCCCCGACGAAGTGGTCCCCGCCAACAAACCGGGATGAAGCTCGAAAAATTAGGCCCGGTCGGGCCGAACGAGTTTTCCAGTTTCCAGCTCTCAGCTTTCCGCTTTTAGTTTTGATTTTTTGAGTGCAGACAAAAATGAATGCAGCGTTTAAGAAATTACGCAGAACACGATTCCGGGAATTGCCGCCAGGCTAGGACTAGGGAAAAGGAAGGAAGTTAGCTGAGGTCGGCTTCTAAGACTTTTTTCTTGTGCTTGGGTGGCCGCTTGCGTTTGTCCGGAATGACGCGCGTAGCCGCCGGCGCAACCCCGGACTTGCGCGCCGCACGCCGCGCCTCCGTGCCTTTGTCCAAAATCTTTTTCCGTTTCCGGTTCATTGAATTGCTTTTCAGGAATCCATTCCCGACGTGAACAAATTAAAAGCTGAACGTCGCTTGCAAATCGATGCGACGATTCGACGTCGACTGAGAGAACGGCCGGCCCGCAAGTCCGTTCGAACGACCGAAAAGAGACGAACTCACGTCGCCGATGGGCGTATCCGGGTTCACGTTGTTAAAGATGTTCCGCACGGCAACCGAAAACGTCAAGCCATAGCGATGATTCGAAAGATTGCTGTCGGGTCCGGCCGGCCCTCGGCCGCCAAAGCCGCCGCGCTGCCCAGGCCCTCCCCCACCGGGCCCGCGCCCGAAAGTCCCGCCAGGCCCCGGACCGCCACCGGGGCCCGCGTTTGCGGTTTCCGCTTTTTTCCCGAAGCCAAAGGCCTTGCTTAACCTGAGGTTCAATGTAAATTTTCCCGGGCCGGTCAAGAAATTGATGGGCACAATTTTTTCGCCGGGTTGCGGATTCGCATCAAAACATCCAAAAGGCGTCTGTTTGACGGACTGCGAAGCAGAAGGGCAAATAGCAAATGCGGCTCGCTGGTTGAACTGCAAGTCACCGAATGGATCCTGCGAGGTGGTTACGTTGAACGGCGTCCCGGAAGTGGCAATCATGAAGGGGCTCAACCGGAACGCGTAGGGCAGACTCGCGGTGCCGCCAATGAACATACGATGGCGAATATCAAATGAAGCGCGCCCATAGTCTTCGCTGGGATCGAACGGATTGGAAGGAAAATAGCCGGAGCCGCCGGTGTCGCTTTTCGCGTAGTTCAATGTGTAGTAGCCGAAAGCGGAAAGTTTGGTTCCCATCCGAATGCTGCTGTTCACGATTAGCTGGTTCTGGCGGAAAACGCCATCCGATTGATACTGGAAGATAGTGCCTTGATTCGGGAACGGAGGCGGACCGCCGTTCGCGATGTCCGGCGCATTGATATTGTTGGTGAAAAACGCGTGGACACCCCGCGCGTTCAAATATGTCACGGCGAGATTTGCGGACTTGCCGAGCTGGCGTTCCACACTCACCCCAGTTTGCATGGTGTAGGGAGTGCGGAGATGTGGATTGACCGCGTATGTGGTCGCGGCGGTGCCCGACTGTTGAAGCTGGCTTACCGGTGGAGTGTTGCTCAAATAAAAATTGGGATTGTTCACAATGAACTGCTGTTGGATGCTTCCGTTGAGGCGCTGCTGCTGTGCCACCAGGTCATACCCGAAGCGGTCATAAAACATTCCAAAACCGGCACGCAGAACGGTTTTGGGGGGATTTTTCGGCGTCCCCCCAATGCCCCAGGCAATTCCCAGACGGGGCGCAAAGTCGGCATGATCGGAAATGTTGTTCTGAGTTTCAAATCGAAGACCATAACTTAAAGTGAGATTGGGACGAACGCGCCAGTCATCCTGGGCGTACAGCCCGGCGTCAAACCAGTTCACGTGAACGGTAGGGTCGCCCACGGGGCTAGCGCTCACGGAATAATTGGTCGGCCCGAAACCGCAATTGGTGAGACTCTGCACGCTCTGCCCATTTGCCAGACCCATCACTAACTGTTGGTATGCCTGGACACCGGTGATCTGGACGCTTGGACCGGGACAAGAGGCGCTTGTGGGTGGAGTCAGCCTTCTTCCAAAGGAAAATGCTCCGTTGAAATTGGCGGTCTGGAAGTTTTCGTCGCGGTTCGAGCGCACCCTTACGCCAAACTTCACGAAATGTTTGCCCACGGCCATGGAAGTGTAGTTCTGGATCTCGTAGCGATCGAGGGTGTCATTGAGCACGCCTTGAACGTTACCGCCAGAGGTAAATGCGCCTTGAACTTGAATCGTGGGGGTAGCGCTGACGGGAGTTTGGGCCTCGGTCGTCCGAAGGAATTGGAAGCGGGTTTCGTTGATGATTTTGGCGTTCACCACCTGGGTATCGCTGATTTGCAGGGTATGTTCGGCGTTGACGATGTTGAAACCTTGATTCGCCAGGTTGAACTGCCCGGTGCCTTCATTTTCGTCGGTGTTGTGAAAATACTGGTATCGCGCCGTGAGCGTGTTGGTGGGCGTCAGCTGGTAGTCGAGGCGCGGGCTGATTTCGTACCGCCTGCCTGGATTCGGCACGATAGCGCTAAACGGAACGATCTGAAACGTATTGGGATCCACAAAGGATTGCGTGTTGACGATTTTGAGGTCGATGACGTCGCGGCCCTCGGCGTTGAAAAAAAACGAGGCCTTCTTGCTGAGGGGCCCGCCGATATTTCCACTGTACTGGGTCGAATGATTGTCAGGCGAAGACGTTCCAGCGGGAAGAATTGCAAAAGGATTGCGGGCGTTAAACGCAGCGGTGGTTCCCGTAAAGTATAGCTGCCCGTGGAATTGGTCGGTGCCGGGCTTGGTGAGAATTTCGATGCGGCCGTAGCCCAGCTTGTCGTATTCCGCGGAAAAGGGGTTTTGATTGATGCGGATTTCGCGGATGGAAGCTTTGGGAGGAAGAGTGCCGGCAGTAAAACCGTCGATATAAATCTGGCCGCCGTTGGGGCCCGCTGAGGGACCGGCAAGGGTTTGAAGTTCGGATTGCAGCTCGTCGGGATCGTCGGAAAGGGCTTCGAGGTCTTTGCCTTGCATAACCACCATTCCGGCGTTGTTGGAAGGATCGATATCGACCTTGGTGGAGGAGTCGGAGACTTCCACCTTTTCCTCCTCGACGTGGATGAGGAGTCCGATATTCAACTGTTGGGTCTGCCCGGCGAGAACCTGGACATCTTCCTTGGCGAAAATGGCGAAACCCTTGGCGACGGCCGTCACGGTGTAGATCCCGGGCGCCAGTCCCTTGAATTCGTAGAACCCGTCGCGGTTGGTGGAAGCGTCGAGCGAGGCGCCACCGGCGTTGGTCAGACGGACGGCGGCTTTTGCAATGACTCCGCCGGAGGGGTCGGTGACGACGCCGTTCAGTCCGCCAGTGGGAGTCTGCGCTTGCGAAATTCCGCCGAGCGAGAAAATCGACAGAAGAAGAATTAGGCTCAACTGCACGATTCGAATGGGCCGAAAACTCATCTGCGCTCCGGGCTGAAAACTTAAGGACTTGAGACGGCGCGGCATTATGGAGTGGCTGCTTCCCCGCCGCCCCCGCTGCTGAGGCTCCATGGCGAAAGGATGGTGGATGGGCTGCTCTTTGGGGAAGCCTCGAGAATGGGATCAACTCCAGCCAGCAAGGTAATGACCGTGGAAAAGCCGTTTAGCCCACCCTCGGTGGCCACCAGCATGACGGCGTCACCTTTCTGCAAGTCTCCCAACGTGGCTGCGGGAATGCGGCTGATGATCTGTTGTAGATCGGCGCTGCCGTCTCCAGCCTGTCCCATTCCGCCGGAGCCGCCAGCCCCCGATCTGCCTTGGGGCGCGGCACCGGGTTTCGTTGTTTGCTCGGTATTCGAAACGTGTCCAGCACCGCCTGGAGCCGGCGCGGACGAGGGTGAATCGGCTGAAGTTCCTTTCAATCGCGCGGCGATCCGTTGTGCCATCGGCGCAGGCAACTTGCGCACTTGCGACTCCACCGTGATTCTCACAGTGATGGGTTTCTTCGAAACCAAATCCTGGATGGTGATAGTTCCGGCGGATGCATCGAGCGCGGAAATCGTACCGGCGATATTTCGAAACGTGCCGGAGACGATTTCATCGGCGGTGAATTCGGCGCCATCGGCGGTGCGCGAGCCGCGAGCGCGAAGCTGGTCACCCGGCTTGATCTGTTCGAGCGGGGCGGGCTTGGCGTCGTCAGACTTCACGGAGTCGAGAGCATACCTGCGCAAGATGGTGTCCTTGGAAAGATGAACGGTGACGCTCTTTTTTTCGCCGGCGGAAGGCAAAGCGACGCTGATGGTGTTGCCGGCTGCATCGACGCTGTTCACCAACCCACCGAATCCGTGCTTCTGCCACTCTTCGCGCTCGCGAGATTGTTTCTCGGCGATGTCCGCCTTTTTCATAGCGATCACGGATAGGGCCAGCACGGATTTCCCATCTTCAGCCAGCTTGCCGCGGACCAGAACGCGATCGCCGGGCTGGACGTCCGCCAACGGAATGGGAGTAGCGTCTTTCAAGTCTTTCTGGCCGGGGGCGATGCGAACGAGTTTCGTCGTCTCTTGAACTTGAACGGTCACATCGCTACCCGCATCCGTTGTCAAAGTGATGGTATTCCCCGAAATGGACTTAATGGTTCCAACGGGCCTGGCGACCGAGGGAGTTTGGGCGGTGGGCTGAGGCACGGATTGAGCCGGCGACGGCTGAGCCGACGCCGAGCAAAAGCAGATCAAGCTCAGGCAACCCGCTGAAATGAGCCGGAGGTTCAGACGCACGAACCACATCAAGATATTCATCTTCGAGTTCCCATCCCGAGCCGAGTAGGCACTATACGCTCCAGTTCTCTCGACCCCGCCTGACCGTGCACACCACACCTTGCGCCTAGCGTTTAGACGTTTCCAGACGCGGTTCATGTTACATGCCCGAAGATAAATTCCCGATTAACGCCGAAGCGGATGCACAGGCCCGGAAGTCTCTGAAATCGATCGCATTTAGGGAATCAAGTGACGAATTCTCGTGAAGTGATGCTGTTGGTCTTCATCCAGAACCCGGGAGAGTGGCGGAAGCGTGTGGGAGTCGAACCCACCATTCGACCCGCGAAGGACCGAATCACCGGCTTTGAAGGCCGGGAAAGTCACCGGACTCTTTTCGCCTCCGGAAACAGTATAGCGTGGGAGCGGTAACCGGTGCGGGAGGAGCGGCCCGCCTCCCCGACAAGAGTCGGGGCAAGCTCCAGGCGGCCCCTACAGAATCGCTGCAGGGTCAGGCGCGCTGGGAAGCCATAGCGGCTGTTTGCTGGGTGCGGATCAAGGCCGCGACGAGGTCGTAGAGCGCTGGGCTGGTACAGACTTCGTAATACGGGTGCGTCGTAGGTCCACCGATTTTGCCGTCGGGAAGCAATTGGCGAGCAAAACCTTTGCGCAGAACGAGCAGTTCGACGGATTCGCCGAGCGGAACTTCTCCAAAATACAGTGAGACATTTTGCTTGCCCCAGGGCATATCGAGCCGGGTTTCAACAGAGTCGAGCGAAATCTCCTCGGAAAGCTTTTGAAAGCCTTCTTCGTTGAGCTCGATGCCGTTGTGGTTGTAACGCACCAGGAATTCGTCCAGCTCTTCGGGGGATGCGCCTTCCATGGTGTTGAGGAATTGAAAGACGGAGAAGTGGGATTTCTGTCCCGCCAGCAGGCGTTTGGCGAGCTTGGCGCAGCCAGAGAGACGGTCGGAGAGATTCAGGGCCTTGGAAATCATGATGCGCGAATCGCCATCGGTCCAGTACGTGGGGGCGGAACCTTGAAAAGCAACTCCCAGGCCAAGTTCGAGCGAGGGAAGATCGCTCGCCGAAGCGCGATCGTTGTAAGAGTTGCAGACGGCCAAAATCTGGCGGGAAAGAATGCAGGCCTTGGCGACCGGCCGCGCATACGCGACGGTCGATTCCGTTTCGAAAATGGCGAGGATGATGGCATCGCCTTCGATGAATACTTTTTTCGCCGAATAACGGTCCAGAAGCTTCTTAACAGGCTCGTGCAGATTCAAACTGAAATGGGAAGCGGGGTTCAGCCCGCGGGAGAGCAAATCCTGGGTCATGCGGGTGGAGCCGCGCACATCGGACTTGATGATGACGTGAGAGACTACGTGGTCCTGCTCCGGCCGGGCTTCCTCCTGAAGCACGCACTCGTAGAGCCGGTTGTTCAGGCGCGAAAGATCGCGTGCCGTTTCGGTGGTTACCAGGTTGATACGCTCCATGCAGGCGGTCAGGTGTTCGGCGTCACGCAGATCCCGCCGGAGCCTGAGGAAGTCGCCAGCAAATCGCAGAACGAAAGCCTGCATCTCGTCGCGGGAGTAACGGCGGATCTTCCTGGAAAGTTCCTCGATGGCCTTGAGGGATAATTTCTTGGCGGGTACCTGCTTGAGGACCTGCTCGACCTGCTTCAGTTCGTCTTTGGAAACGAGGGCCCTGCGGAGCTGCTGCAAGTGCAGGGGCGGGCAAAAATCAGCGGCGATGGGGCGGATTTCATAACTGGCCAGAAGGTGAAAGAGAATCTCGGACTGTTCGAGACGGTCGTGAAGCCGCGCGAGCAAGCGCGCGCGAGCGGGGGCCTCGTCCTCCGGGGCGGAGCTGGCATCGAAGAGGCGCTTGGCGTTTTCCGGGTCGTTGAGGTATCCCCCGAGCTTCCCGGCATGGTCTTTTACGAAGAAATCGAGCTTCTGCCGGGCCGCGTCAATCTGCGGCTCCAGCTCTTCGAGCTTGCATTCCTGATGCTTGAGCCGGAGTTCGAGGTCATGCAACGAGGTCTTGATGCCGGCCTGATCGCCGGAGCTCAGTAGCTTGGTGAAGAAACCTTCGCCGCGTTCCAGACGTTTGCGAGTGTCTTCACGCTGTTCCTCCAGGTTGGCGATATCACTCCGAATGGCTTGCACGGATTCCAGGAGCTCGGTATGGGCCTGGATGGCTTCGGTGTGCGCCGGATCGTGGCCAGGAGAAAAGCCAGCCTCGCGGAGGAATTCCTGGAAGAGCGTGTCCATAGCCTCAAAGCGGTCCGGGTCACGGGCATAGTTGCCCAGCAACACATAGTGTTCGAGAAAGAAAACATCGTCTTTGCCGCCGTCGAGGAAAATCAGGCGGTTCTTGCAAAGCTCGTAAAAGGGAGCGAAATCCTCGCCAAACAGAGCGCGGCGGGCTTTGGCGATGACGTTGTCCTCGACGTCGATGACCATTTGGGCTACCTGCTGTCCCAGGCGGCGGAGGACGGCTCTGCGGCCGGACTGCAGCTCCGACAAGCGCGCCTTGATGACGTGGGCCTGCTGGCTGCGCTCAAAATGCTCGCCGCGCTTGCGAATCCACTCCTTGCCTTCCAGGATCAGGTTGGCAAACTGATTGCCTAGCTCGAAGGTCAGAAATTTCAGCAAGCTCAGGCGAAAGAGCAAGTCGATCTCGATGTTTTTGTGATACTTGGCCTGCGTCAGGGCGCTTTGTAACAGTTCGGATACCAGCTTACGGAAGCCGGTGTTGTCCGGTCCTCGCGTGGGGCGTAGTTCGATGCCCGGGAGATAGGCGCTGCTGGTATGCTGGCGAATCAAGTCGAACAGATATTCGCGAGCCGACTGGACGAACCTGGGGCTCAAGAATACATCGTGGTGGATATTATCCACGCCGATCGCCAGCGATCCCATGGGGATGGTGACGTTGTAGCTCTTGAGTTCGGAGCCGGTCTCTTCGGCGGCGGCGGGCGCTAGTAGTTCGTTGGACATTTACTTAGCCAAGAATGGCTAATTTCACGTTAGCAGCCGCAGGGGGGCCGGGCAAGAAATCCGGACAGGCGCGTAGCCAGAGAGTTAGGGAGGCGTCAGAGCGGCGGCGACCGAAGGCTTAGAGCACAGTGATTCGGCGGGAGTCACCTCCGAGATGCTCGAGGCGGACGCGGATCTGCGGCCAAGGAGATTGCAGGGGGAAGCGCTCGGACCACTCCAGAATGGCGATGGAGGGGGTGGAGAAGATATCTTCCATGCCGAGAGTCTCAAAATCGTGGAAATTCTCGATGCGGTATAAATCGGCGTGGTAGACCTGGGAGGGCTTTCCATAGACGTGAACAAGGGTGAAGGTGGGGCTGGTGACGTCGTCTTCCCTGGCGGCGCCAAGGCCGGACACGATGCCTTTGGTTAAGGTGGTCTTGCCGGTGCCGAGGTCGCCGGTGAGCAAAATCAGTACGGGAGGCTTGAGGCGCTTTGAGAATTCCCTGCCCCAAGCGGTGGTTTCCTCGGAGCTGTGGGTGATGATTTCTTCAGGCACCGAAGCGAATCTCCCTTAGCAACCACTCCCTAGCCCGGGGAACAGCGTGTGCAACCTCGCTTGCCAACATGCCGGAAACTTCCTCTTCTTCAGCGGCGAGCAAGTCTGCGGCGACGCCGTGCAGATAGACTCCCAAAGCCAGAACGCGCACCCAATCGGTGGTGCCGAATTGTGCCGTCAGCGCCGCAAGAATTCCCGTTAGCACGTCGCCCGAGCCGCCTTTGGCGAGACCGGGATTCCCGGAGGTATTCACGAAGAGCTTTCCGTCTGGCGCGACGACGAGCGTGTGGAAGCCTTTGAGAATTACGTGGGCGTTCCACTTTTTTGCTGAGTCCAAAGCGGCGGCTACGCGATTCTCCTGTACCTTGGCGGTGCTCGTGCCGAGCAGGCGCGCCATTTCACCGGGATGCGGCGTGATGGCAAGAAATGGAGTTTTGCGCTGGCGCAGTAATTCAGGGCGGCCGGCGAAGGCATTGAGTCCATCTGCATCGAGAATCAGAGGCAATTCAGTTTCAGCGGTTAAGCGGGAGATGAACTCTTGGGTCTCCGGGTGAGCACCGAGACCGGGGCCAACCGCCAAAACGGTTTTGCCCAAAGCAATCCGGGCGAAGCTGCCACTCTCTAAATTGTTCCTCGAGATTGCGCCGTCTGCGGTGCTTTCCAGAACCTCGGTCATATATTCAGCGTGGGCAGCCGCCACAGGGGTTTGAACCGGAGATGGAGCGGCGATGGTCACGAGCCCGGCGCCGGAACGCAGCGCGCCGAGACCGCTGAGCGCAGCGGCGCCCGATTTTCCGGCCGAGCCCGCCATCAATAACACGTGTCCAAACTTTCCTTTGTGCCCATCCGCCCCGCGAACGAGCGGCAGGGATACAAATTCGTCCGGGCTGAGCCAGCGCAGCGCGCCTTTTCCTAGTTCTTCAATCAAATCTACAGGGGAGCCAATTGGGACCACTTCTAGAGATCCGCAAGCCTCCGCGCTGCGCGAAAGCAATTGGCCAACCTTCGGCGCGGTGAAGGTGACGGTGCGGTGGGCGAACAGCACGGGGCCAGCGGGCGCATCGTCGTCAGATGGGAGGCCCGAGGGTGTATCCACGGAAAGAATCAGAGCGGGACGCGGCATAGTGGCATTACGCGAGAGCCGGTTAATGTCTGAGATGGCGCGAGCGATGACGCCGGTCGCTGCTCCACGCAGCCCCGTTCCCAGCATGGCGTCGACAAGCACTGTCGCGGACCCTACCTCGGGTGCTACTCGTTCCCAGTCCTTTTCGCTGACGATGGGTTCGATTTTGTTCCCCGCGTCGCGCCAGCGAGCGAGATTCACCGCCGCGTCCCCAAGCACGTCTTCCGGTTTGCCAAACAGGAGAACGCTTGTCGTCAGGCCGACCTCTTTCAAGTATCGCGCGGCGACAAATCCGTCCCCTCCATTGTTGCCTTTGCCGCACAAGACGGAAACGCGGACATTGTCGCGCCCAGCCACGATTCGCCAGATGACATCCGCTACTTTGCGGCCGGCGGCTTCCATCAATTGCAGGCTGGGGATGGCGTAGCGCTCGGTGGTGAGGCGGTCGACTTCGCGCATTTCGGCGGCGGTGAGGGCTTTCATGGGAGGCTCACGGCGAACTCACAGCATCCAGCCGCCGCTGACATTGACGACCTGTCCGGTAACGTACTCGGCCTCTTCGGAGGCGAAAAAAGCCACTGCCGCGGCCACGTCTTCCACCGTCGGCGGGCGCCCGATGGGGAAGCGTGCGTCGCGAATTTTGCGGGCCTCTTCAAGCGTCAGTTCATTTTCATCGATGCTGGAAGGGTTTACCACGTTCACGGTGATGCCATTCTTGGCTTCCTCGAGCGCCAAGGACCGGGACAACGCTACCACCGCGGCCTTGGCCGCGGCGTAAGCGGAAATTTTCGCCTGGCCGAAAGCGCGCTCCGCGCCCACGGCGCCCAAATTGATGATCCGGCCCCAGCGCGCCTTGCGCATATGCGGCAAGACAGCGCGGCATATGTACAACACCGTGTACAGATTCGAAGTGAAGATGCCCTGCCAGTCCGGTAGCGACGACTCCGCCAGCGTGCCCCAGCGAAAATCGCCGACGTTGTTGACGATGACGTCGAGCCGCCCAAAACGATCTACGACCGTCTTGATTAACTGCTCGCAGCGGCCCGCATCGATGATGTCCGTTTCCACCGCGACGCAATCTACTCCAATTGCCTGCAATTGCCGCAACGTCTGCTGCGCCGCGACTTTGTTAGACCGATAGGCAATGGCCATCCGCGCGCCATCCTGCGCCAGCCTCAGCGCCAGTCCACGGCCGATACCTCTGCTCCCGCCTGTAACCAGCGCCACCCGATTGCGAAGCGACATTCTTCTCTCCGGCAAAATCTCTTGAAAGATTTTCAGTATAGCCTAGCCGCCGTAGAGGTACTACCGAAGCCGCGCTACGATCACGGTCATGTCGTCGGCTTGCTCGGGTGTCCCGGCCCATTCCTCAGCCGCTGCCATCAGTGACTCCGCGACCATGAGTGGCGCGGCTCCGTGCAAGCGGACCGCGGTTTCCTGCAGGCGGCGAATTCCAAATTCCTCTCCGTAAACGTTCTCCGGCTCAATCAAGCCGTCGCTGTATCCGATCAGCGACGAGTCGGGGCCTACCGTGAGGGATCCTTCTTCATAGACGTAATCTTCCATCACTCCGAGGACCATGCCACCTTTATCCAATTGCAGGGAACTGTCTTTGCAGATCAGAAATGCAGGCAGGTGGCCGGCGTTCGTATAGCGCAAAGTTCGCGTGGCGCTATCGTAGACGGCGATGAAAAAAGTAGCGAAGCGGTCGTCGCCGGTGTTGCGCACCAGGTGCTTGTTCAACCGTGCAACCAGCTCCGCCACGCTCAATCGTTCGCTTCCTTCCGTGAGCATCTGGCTGCGCAGGGCCGCCTGCAGACTAGCCATCAATAGCGCCGCTGAGATTCCCTTCCCCGAAATGTCCGCGATGGCAATGGCAATATGCGTTGGGCTGAGCTGAATGAAGTCATAGTAGTCGCCGCTGACGGAACGCGCGGCCTTGCAGATGGCCTCAATCTCAACACCCGGCACCGATGGCAAAGTGCTGGGAAAGAGCTGGTTTTGAACCTCCCGCGCGATGGATATTTCATTTTCAAGACGACGGCGCTTGTTTTCCTCTTCGATGAGCTGACTGATCGAACCGGTCATCCGATTGAACGATTCAGCCAACTCGCCCAGTTGGTCGCGGCGCTCGATTTGCACGCGGTGGGAAAAGTCCATGGCTTGCACATATTGCGTGCCGCGGTAGAGATCGGCAACGGCCCTAGTAATCCTGCGCGTGAGTACGATTCCCGTGGCGAACGCGGCGGCTTCGACAAGCAGGAAGGCAATTCCCAGAAGGAAAAAAAAGATAATATAAGAGTCCCGCAGTTCGCCGAGCGACGTGAAAATCCGCCCATTCAACCTGGATGGGCGAGCAGTGGAAGCGGCGAACACTGGGCGCACGGGCTCAACCTTGCCATCGGGCCCGACATACACCGAATCAAGCCTGGAGACTACGTCCACAGGACTATCAATCCAAAACATCGCCTTCTGAAGGGTCCGATTCCGCGCCACGATCGGCCGTGCCACCACGTATTGCGTGTCCCCGGACGTATATTTGAGCCCGGACTTCGCGGCACCTGTGTCGCGCTCCATGAGATTCAATTGGATGGCCCCCAGATCGGGAGCGACTGTGCTCAAAAAATCGGGCGTTACGGGTACGCGGAGCGTGACGACCCGCTCGCCCTTGCGATCTGCCATGATCCTCATGCCGACGATTGCGAGTGCATCACCCTCCTGCAACAACCCCGCGAAGCCCCTCTTCCCCGCCGGAATCACCCTTCGGGAAAGCGTCTGGTCATTCGAAAACCGGATGCTTAAGCCGGGGAGTTCGCGATCGTGAACCGCATGGGACTGCGCCGCGAGTATGCGCTCGGAGTCTTGGTCCGTGACGCTTGGTGGAAGCGTTTGATGCGCGATGGCGATGTGCTCGGAGATATCCGCGAGCATGCTAATGCGCTGGTGGATATCCTCGTAGAGCAAGTAGGCGCCCAACTGGGAATAGAGAATTCGAGCGGCAAGAACAACCAGCGTCACGATTGATAGAATCGGGACCGCGGCAATAAACAAGTAGGCGACAATCAGCCGGTTGCGCAGGCTCCATAGAAGCCGGCTTCTCCACCAACCAATCAGCCGGAACAGCAAATAAACGCCCGCAAGCACCGCCAAATACTTCAAAAAGCTGAATACGCCGCCTTTGAAGTCAAAAACGGCGGCCAGCAAACCCGCAGCTACAACCGCGGTGGAAGCGACATCGGGCCACGCGAGGCGGCTCCAGATTTCTTTGAGGTTAGCGCGGAAGGGTGTCATCGTGCCGTCAACGGAAACACTACTTTACCTGAATCCGCGCATCGAAAGCAGGGGAAGCATTTGACGAGAAAAATGGGCCGGACCACCGGCCCGCAGGAACTAGTTTATGCCGTTGCGAACTTTGCTGTGTTTTACGCCGTAGGTGAAGTAAATGACCAGCCCAATGATGAGCCAAATGATCAGACGCACCCACGTAACTCTATTCAGACTAGCCATGAGCCCCAGCGAAACAATAATTCCCATGATAGGCACGAAGGGCACCCACGGTGTCCGGAAGGGCCGCTGCAGGTCCGGCCGGCGAACGCGCAGAATCATCACCGCCGCGCAAACAATAACAAAGGCCAGGAGCGTACCGATGCTCACCATCTGCCCCAGGCTGCCAATGGGGACAAGCGAGCCGAAGATGGCGGCGCCCAAACCGGTAATTGCTGTGGACTTCCATGGAGTGCGAAAACGCGGGTGGATATGGCCTGCCCATTTCCAGAGCAAGCCGTCGTTGGCCATCGAATAAAACACTCGAGATTGCCCCAGCAACATCACCAGCATCACCGTGCTCAAGCCTGCCAGCGCTCCCGCGTTCACCACGTAACTGCCCCATTTGACGCCCGTTTCGCGAATGGCCAGCGATACCGGCGCCCCGATGTTGAGGCGCGAGTAGTGAACCGTAGCAGTCAGCAGCCCGGACACCGCGATATAGAGGAAGGTGCAGATCACCAGCGAACCAAGGATGCCAATGGGCATGTCTTTTTGCGGGTTGCGCGCCTCCTGAGCTGCCGTCGAAACTGCATCGAAACCGATGTACGCAAAGAAAACAACTGCGGCACCTCGCAAGACGCCAGACCAGCCGTAGGCCCCGAAGGTACCTGTGTTGGGCGGCAGAAACACCTTCCAGTTCGCATGCGCGATGTCCGGGTGCTTCAGGACGAAGGGAAGCGCCACGGCGATGAAGGTCAGCACCGCGAAAAGCTTCACGAAAACGATCCCCGTGTTGAAATTCGCCGATTCCTTAATTCCTATGATCAAAATGGTGGTAACTCCAAGGATGGCCAGGAACGCAATCAAGTTGAAACTGGCCGTGGCGTGCGGCAACGCCGCCAACTGCTCGGCAGGCAAATTAAACGTGGCCGCCGGCCCCCACCGGCCATCGACCATGACCCAAAGGGCTCCCGGCACGTCGCAGATCTGCGGTGGCAATCTGATGCCGTAGTCCTGCAGGAACGCTACCAGCGTGCTGCTCCAGCCGCTGGCTACGGTTGCAGCGCCAAACGCGTATTCCAGGATCAAATCCCAACCGATGATCCAGGCAATCAGCTCGCCAAGTGTGGCATAGCCATAGGTATAGGCAGAGCCCGCGATAGGAATCATGGAAGCGAATTCGGCATAGCAGAGGCCGGCGAACACGCAGCCAGCCCCTGCGAGCACATAGGAGAGCATGATCGCCGGGCCGGCATAGAGCGCCGCCGCCGATCCAGTGAGGACGAAGATGCCCGCGCCGATGACGGCACCTATTCCAAGAGTGATCAGGTTCACCGGTCCCAGCGCGCGCTTCAGACTGTGCTTTCCGGTGTCGCCCGCTTCCTTCATGAGCGTGTCGAGCGACTTCGTCGCGAACAAGGGGTTGCCCATGCAACTCCTCCTTTGGGGGATCGGTCCGATCCCAATTCCTGCTGCCAATTTGGCCTTATGCATTGTAGGGGCGCAGCATGCTGCGCCCCTACGACTAAATTCGATTATTGTGTGGAACCAGTTCTGACACTCCGCCTCGACCACCGGGACCAGACTAGATACACCGGAACCCCAATCAGCACGATCTCCAGGCCCTTTCCCGCCGTTTGCGTCTGGTAAAGCAGAAGCACAATCATAATCGTTGCTGCCGCCACCACGTAAAGCCCGGGAACAATCGGGTAACCAAAGGCGCGATACGGCCGCTCGGCCTCCGGGCGTTTCGCGCGCAGCAAGAAAATCCCTATAATCGCCAGCACGTAGAAGAGCAACGCGGCAAACACGACGTAATTGAGCAGGTCGCTGTAAAGATTCCCATAGGTCACTGCACCGGCCGCATCCACCCGTCGTGTGCGCAGCAGGATCAGAATGGTGATCCAAATCCCCTGATACAGCAACGCTGATCCGGGAACCCCTCTTTTGTTGAGCGTGCCAGTAGATTTGAAAAATAGCCCATCTTTTGCCATGGCGTAGGCCACGCGCGCCCCGGCAAGAATCAATCCATTGTTACAACCAAAGGTCGAAACGATAATCGCACTGGCCATGATCATCGCCCCCGTCGGTCCGAAGATGGCATTCAAAGCCGCGCTGGCCACGCGATCGTCCGGAGCGGTCTGGATCTGAACGAGCGGCAGCGTGCAGAGGTATGCCAGATTCGCCAGACAGTACAGCGTGATCACAATGATGGTGCCGAAAGCCATGGAAAGCGCCACGTCGCGCTTCGGGTTCTTCACTTCCGCGGCGGTGAAGCCGATGTTGTTCCAGGCATCAGCCGAAAAAAGCGAGCCGACTTGCGCAACGCCGTACGCCACAAACAGCCCAAACGCCCCGCTCGCGGCGGTAATCGTCGGCACGAAGCTTTTCAGGAAATTCGCGCCCGGTTCGATGGTCTGCGCGTTGCGAATCGTCCAGAAATAGCTGAAATTCTCGGTAATGGCTCCGGCGTTTTTTCCTACAAAAATCCCCAGGAAAATTAACCCCAAAAGGGACAGCGTCTTTGCGCTGGTGAACACATTTTGGATCAGCTTCCCAAGCCGCACGCCCAGCGTATTAATGAACGTCAGGAACACGACCATCAGCACACCCACCAGCTGCTGAATCGAAAGACTGATCGCGTACTTCGAGCCGAGGGCGATGGGGTGAACGATCCACACGTTCGGAGAAATCGATGGCACCAAAACGCCAAGATAGCGCGCGAAACCTACCGCCACCGCCGCGATCGTCCCCGATTGAATCACCAGAAAAAGCGTCCACCCATACAGAAATCCCCAAAGCGGCGAATAAGCTTCACGCAAATAAACGTACTGACCACCAGCGTGCGGAAACAGGGCAGCCAATTCTCCAAAGGAGAGCGCGGCAGAGATTGTCAGCAGTCCAGTGAGAATCCACGTCAGTAGCAAGCCGCCGGCCGATCCCGTTTGCCGCGAAATATCCGCCGCCACAATAAAAATGCCCGACCCGATCATCGAGCCGACGACAATCATCGTGCCATCGAACAATCCAATAGCCCGCACAAAGCCCGGCTCGCTCTTCTGGTTTGTTTGTGGGATAACGTTCGAGGTATCGGCCATTCAGAAGCGCCTCAGACAGCAGCCGCGGGCTTCGCGGTTTCCAGAAGTTCTACATACTGCCGCGCCCGCTGCCCCGGATCGGACGCCAAAAGAATGTCACCTATGACCGCCACGGAATCGGCGCCCGCTCGAATGACTTCTGCGGCGCGCTCTAGCGTGATCCCCCCAATAGCCACAATTGGCTTGTCCGTGAGTGGCCGAACCCGCCGGATGAATTCGATTCCAACCACGGGCTCCGGATTGGCCTTAGTGGAAGTGGAAAACACCGGCCCAACGGCAACATAGTCAGCCGAAGTAGCGGCGGCGGCACCTTTGAACTGCTCAATGTTGTGTGTCGAGACACCCAGAAGCTTCCCCGCTCCCATCACCGAGCGTACCGCTTCCACACGCAAATCCTCTTGTCCCACGTGGACGCCGCTCGCGTCTGCGGCAGCCGCCACGTCCGCCCGGTCATTCACCACAAATGTCACACCCTTCGGAATGAGCAAGGAAGCGAGGCGCTTCGAAGATTCGAACAATTCGCGCGCGCTCGCCCTCTTATTCCGGTATTGGAGCAGCCGGACACCCGAGGCCGCAAGTCTTTCAGCACACTCTGTTTCGGGAATGGTAACCAATGCTGCGTCTAATATCACATAGAGCCGCGGTAGAACAAGGCGCTTCAACGTTTATTTTCCGTTCGTTCCCAGCAATCTTTCGATGAAGTGGGTATCGAACTTCCCCGCCGCAAAATCGGCATCCGCCAGAATCCGCCGGTGCAGCGGGATCGACGTCTTGATGCCTTCGATCACGAACATCTCCAGCGCCCGCTTCATCCGCCCGATGGCCTCCGCGCGGTCGCGTCCCTTGACGATCAGCTTGGCAATCATCGAATCATAATACGGCGGAATAACGGCGTCGGCATACGCCGCCGAATCCACGCGCACCCCCGTGCCTCCCGGCGCCTGGAACGTCGTGATGCGTCCCGCTGACGGCACAAACGTCACCGGATCCTCGGCATTGATCCGGCACTCAATAGCGTGCCCCGAAGGGATAATCGCCCCAGTTGCGTCTTCCATCTTTTCGCCCGCGGCAATCCGGATCTGCGCCTTGATCAAATCGACTCCTGTAACCAGTTCCGTAACCGGATGCTCGACCTGAATGCGCGTATTCATCTCGATAAAATACATCGAGCCGTCCTGATCCATCAGGAACTCGACCGTCCCCGCGTTGGTGTATCCGATTTGTTCCAGCGCCTTCACGACCTTGTCGCCAAGCTCCTTCCGCCGCTTGGCATCCATCGCCGGCGAAGGCGACTCCTCCACTAATTTCTGATGCCGCCGCTGGATGCTGCATTCGCGCTCGCCAAGATGGATTACTTTCCCATGCTGATCGCCCAGCACTTGAAACTCGATGTGCCGCGGATGCTCGAGAAACTTCTCGGCGTAAACGTCCGGAGTGCCAAAAGCTTGCTGCGCCTCGCTCCGAGCCGTCTGGTACGCGGCCAGCAGTTCATCCTGTTGGCGCACCACGCGCATCCCGCGTCCACCTCCACCAGCGGAGGCTTTCAGAATCAGCGGATACCCGATGCGCCCCGCCTCCTTGGCGAGTTGCTCTTCCCCTTCAACAATGCCCTCGCTCCCCGGGATAGTCGGCAGACCGGCCGTCTTCACCTCCCGCCGCGCCCGGTCTTTTTCCCCCATCATCTCGATGATTTCCGGCCGCGGCCCGATGAAGGTTATTTCCGATGCTTCGCAGACCTTGGCAAAATTCGCGTTTTCGGAGAGAAACCCGTACCCCGGATGGATAGCATCCACGTTCGTAATTTCCGCCGCGCTGATCACCTGCGGGATGTTCAGATAACTCTCGCTGCTCCGCGCCGGCCCGATGCAAACCGCCTCATCCGCAAACCGGACATGGAGCGAGTTGCGGTCCGCTTCGGAATAGACCGCGACCGTGGATATCCCCAATTCCTTGCAGGCGCAGATGACCCGCAGGGCGATCTCCCCGCGATTGGCAACTAGGATTTTTTGGAACATGTCTGGCGTGCCGGCTATTTCTTCCGGCTTGGACGGATGCCAAAGAGCGGCTGCCCGTATTCCACCGGCTGTCCGTTTTCGACGAAGATCCGGATGACCTCGCCGGTCGCATCCGATTCAATTTCGTTCATCAGCTTCATCGCTTCGACGATGCACAGGACTTTGCCGGTCTCTACAAACGTGCCTACCTTCACGAACGCCTCGGTTCCCGGGCTAGGAGACTCATAGTAGGTCCCGACGATGGGGGACTTGACCAGATGCAAATCTTCGCCGGATCGCGGCTCGGCGGCAGACGTCGGAGCGCCCCCGGACGCCGATGGGGAAGCTCCCAACGATCCAGGTACGATGATCTCGGGCGCCGTCAGCATCCGTGAAGCGGAAACCGCTATCCCAGCCGAAGGCTTGCGCAGCCGGATCCGCAGATCGCCCCTGGAATACTCGAATTCCTCTAGATTGTGCTCCGTCATGAACTGAAAGAGCTGTTCGATCTGCTGAATTTCCGGATTGCCGAACGATGAATTGGAATTGCTGGGCTTTTTGCGTTTCATGCCTGTTCTAGATCTCGATGAGATCCCGCGGTACGCGGGTCAGTACTTCCGTACGGTCAGCGTGAACGGCGACATCGTCTTCAATGCGGATCCCCCCGATACCCGCCGCATACACCCCAGGTTCGATGGTGATGACGTTGCCGGACGCCAGGCGCCTTTTCTGCCCCCGCGCCACCCTGGGGTCCTCGTGCACTTCGAGTCCAAGCCCATGGCCCGTGCTGTGTACAAAGAGTTGGTCCAAGTGATACCCGGCCAGGACTTTCCTCGCCGCCCCATCGACATCCCCGCAGGCCGCGTCGCTCTTTGCCGCCGCGATCGCCGCTGTCTGGGCCTCCAGAACCGCTTGGTACCACGTACGTATGCGTTTTGAGGCCCGCCCCACATGGACCGTGCGGGTAATGTCGCTGCAATAGTGGCCGAGTATAACACCCAGGTCCAGCACGACCAACTCATTTTTCCTCAGTCGCTTGGCCGTGGGGCGCGCATGCGGCAGCGCGGCCCTCTCTCCGAAGGCGACTATCGTTTCAAACGCCGGTCCGGACGCACCTCGCTTCCTCATCTGATACTCGATCTCCGCCGCCACCTCAAATTCACGAATGCCCGGTTTCAGCAGGCCGATGGCGGACTGCATGACTTCCCCAGCCAGGATGGCCGCCCGCCGCATTTGCGCCAACTCTGCCGCATCTTTGCGAATCCGCAGGTTCTCGACCTTGCCCGGAGTGGCAACCCAGCGCACCCGCGTCCCCGTCGCTTTGCGAAGACTCTGCAGTTGCCCCACGCTCACCTGATTGGAATCGAACCCCACCCGGCGGAACCGCGATTCCTTCAAGAATTTGCCCACCGCCCCAAACAGAGAGCCTTTGTGTTGCAGGATGTGTACTCCCGCCGTCTCGGCGCGCCCTTGTGTCAGGAACCGGCCATCCGTGATCAGGTTGGTGCCCTTCCTCGACACGACGAGGGCGCCGGACTCCCCGGTGAACCCGGTTAAATAAAACCAGTTCGCCGGACTGGTCACCAGCAGCGCCTCAATTTTCTCGTCAGCAAAGCTCGAGGTCAAACCCCTGCGCCGCAGATGCAATGCAGTCTTCATAAATGGAACGAGGAGACCATCGTCTCCTCGTTGAAGCCAAAGTTAGAGTGGTATTCCCTGAATTACCCCGGGATAATCCGCGGGGTCAGGAAGAACATCAGTTCTTGCGACGACATCGTAACGCTGGTCCGCTTGAACAAGTTCCCGATCAGCGGCAAGCTGCCCACCACCGGCACTTGGCTAATGTCCGTGCGCTGCGACGAGACGATGATGCCTCCGATTACTACTGTACCGCCGTCGGCCACCGTCACTTTGGTCTCCGCAGCCTCCGTATCAAGAGCCGGAATTCCCGACACGCGCGGAATACCGGTGTCGATCTGTGTATTTTCCACAAGCACGTCCATGAATACCGTGCCTTCGGCAGTGATTTGCGGCGTGACTTCCAGTTTCAGCACGGCGTCGATGAATTGCACTGAAATCGTGTTATTGATCGTCGTCTGAATCGGGATCTTGGTACCCTGTTTGACCGTCGCCTTTTCATTGTTCTGCGTGATGACCTTGGGCTTGGAAAGCAATTTGCCGACGCCCTTGGCTTCCGCCGCGGTGATGAACAAGTCGACGGCAAAGTTCGGCGAACGGTGGCCAAGGAAGAGCCCGCTGGTGGGCGCCGACGCTGCTAAGTTCGTGTTGAGCGGCATGGCCCCGCTCCCTGGGGTGGTGGCCCCGCTACCAGCGACGACAAGTGGCGGCGTTATTGCGCTCTGATTGATTTGACTCGTACCGACGGTCGAGTCGCCACCGATAATATTTCGACCGCCCAGCGAGGTGCCGGAAAACGCTAACTGCGTTCCAATATCCCGTGCAAACGAACGCGACGCGGAAACCACGCGCGCTTCAATTTCCACTTGCTGCGACTTGCGGTCCAGTTGGCGGATTAGATTATCGATAACCGGAATGACCGACGGAATGTCGCGAATGATGAGCTGGTTCGAGCGGTCATCGAACAGAATGTCTCCGCGTGAGCTGAGGAACTTCTTCAGAGTTGTCGCCATCGAAGCGGCCTTGGCATAACTTAGCACGCGGGTGACGGTCACTGGCGCGATGGCTTCGGCTTGCGCCTTCTCCAGATCACGCTGCGTTTCGGCTTCCGTCTTCAAAGTGGACCGTGTCGCAATCCGCAAAACGTTGCCGTTGAGCTGCTTGTCCAGGCTGTTGTTTTGCAGCACGATGTCCAGCGCCTGATCCCAGGGTACTTCATCCAGGACGATCGTCAGGCTCCCCTTCACCGCGGGGTCCAATACCACGTTCAGGCCGCTGATTTCGTGGATTAAGCGGAAGAAGTCCTTAAGATCCACGTCCTTCAGATTTACCGAGATCGGCTCGCCCGTATATTTTCCCACGGGAGCTGCTGCCGCAGGGGCCGGGGCTTGCGCTGCGGACGCTGCCGCCATCGTCGTGGCTGCCACGCTTGCCTGCTGCACGGCTTGCTGAGCCGCCGCCTGCTGCGTCGTCGAATCTGGACGAACCGGTTCCTTCTTCCCGCTGAACGATGCCAGTATGACTGAGGGCTGGGTCAGTTCGCCCGGCAAAGCGAAGCGAGGAGCGGAAATCTGCAAATCCTTAGAAGTGTGCACCGCGGCCAGTCGCGGCGACGCGGTTCCGTAACGGAATTCTGGCCGCGACTTCTCGTTCTGCTGTGATGTCAAAGTTGTCAGGCTCGCTGCTGGCACGACAGGCGCCACTGACGGTGTCTCGAAGTAAATGACCACCGCCTCGCCTTCCCGAGCTACCTGGTAAGGGGTCGCGGTCGTCAAATCCACAACCACGCGCGCCACATTCGGCCGGTATTGCCCGATGCGCACGCCGCGCACAGGAGCCGATATCCCCGGGATCACTGTCTTTTGCACCGCCAGCCGGGCCCCCGCGAAATCCAGCACCAGGCGGTCGGGGTTCTGCATGCGGCCGGCATGAACCTCCAGGCGTCCCTCGCCTTCCACGCGCACCGCTGAGCGTTCCGGCGCTTGCGTGATGGCCACGCTGGAGATCACCGCCGCACTTGCCGTTACACCGGCGGGCGCCTGCGTCTGCGCAAGCACGGGGCTGCTCGCCAACGCTATGCTTGCAAGGATCAGGTAGCCATGCCGAAAGGCCGGCCAATTCGTCTTCATTGCGATTCTCCTGGACTGGAGTAAATTCGTTTATTTACCTGGTGCTCGACGGGCTTCCCAAAAGCGTCTTTGCCTTCTTCATGGAAGGAAACGCCGTCCATCGAAATCTTTTCTACGCTGCCGTCGTACAACCGGTCGCCTTCGCGCAAGAAATACGTGCGCGCTTGCGGATTCGAAACCACCGCGATCATTCCATTCGGCGACCGCACGATGCCGTCAAGGCGCAACGTGCTCACCTGCAAACCGAGTTTCCCCGGTGGCAGATTTGCCGGGGCCTTATTTTGTCGGCCAACCAACGACTCGAAGGGATCTCGCCGCGCCTGCTTTATTTCGCTTTCCGCGGCCGCCGGTGCTGTGCCCGGTATGGAGGGCTTTTCCACCGCCTTTTTCGCAGCCCGTTTCCCCGTCGGCTTGCCTTTTGCCTTCGCGGCGGGCTTCGCCGCGGTTTTGTTTGCCGGTTTGCTTGCCGGCTTGGCCGCTTGCGGCGCAGGCTTCGTGGCCGCCGGTGCCGGCTTAGCCGCCTGTGCTGCAGGCTTGGCCGCCTGTGGCGCGGGCTTGCTCGCGGCCGGCGCTGCTGGTTTGGCCCCTTGCTGCGCGGGCTTGGCCGCGGACCCCGGTGCGGGCTTCGCACTCTGGGGCGTGGCCGGGTTCGCCTGCGCCCACAAGCCGGGCGTCGCTGCCGCCATCAATATCCCTAGTCCGAGAGTTGTCACTGAACGCATAGTTCGCTCATTCCCGCTCAGGGTTTCTTAGCCGCGCCGGCTGGTGGTTTGGCTCCGGCTGCTGGAGCCACACCCGAATCGGCGGGCTTAGTAAAGAATGTTGTCGCTGTGAAAATTCCAGATACGGTTGTTCCAGGGCGCACGGCGTACTTCGCGCCCTTTGACTTCTCCGGATCGTCAAACGTCAGGTCGCCCACATTGATAATCCGCGACAGCCGGCCCAGCCTCCCGAAGAAATCCAATACATTAAAGTACGGGCCGTCGGCCTGCACTTCAAAGGGCATCTCGTAGTGGTATTCCTTGGGAACTATCGCCTGCGACGTCAGCCGTCGGATCTGCACGTTCGATGCGCTCGCTGCCCCCTGCAACAGCCGGATGAACTCGTCGGTTTCTTTTTCTTCGGGCACGATGGTCTTCAGCGTGTCCAGTTGCTTCGATAACGCGTCCATCTGCTGCTTCAATTCTCCGTAGCGCTGCTTGTACACCTGTAATTGTTGGACTTCTTGGTTAAGCTTCGTGCGCGTTACTACCGCAGCGTCCACCTCGTCCCGCTCCCGCGCGATCGGCGAACCCGGAACGTATACGCCCACCAAGACCAGCACCACCGCAACCGCCGCCGCCACCAGCGCCTGCATGATCACCGACATGTCTCTAAATGGATTTGCCATGGCGCCCCCTTATCCTTTCTTCGCCGGCGCCGTCGTACCCGCGGAGGGTGCTGGCGTATTGGCCGGCCGCGACTGCATGGCGTTAGGTGGCGTGATTTCGGCCGTAATCTGGAACCCGAACGTTTGCACCGCAGTGTTCTTCTCGTCCTGCTTCGTTTCCTTGATTTCCACTTTCTGGAAATATCCGGACCTCTTCAGCGCGGTAATAAAGTTGGCCACCGAGTTGACCGACGCCGAGGACCCATCCAGCGAAAGCACGTTGCCCTTGCGGGTCATCTCCGTGAGCCACAAGTTTTCGGTTCGCGATACGGTATTGGCGACCATGTCCAGCAGTTCCTGCCCGCCCGTACGGTCGCGTTGCAATTGCTCGATCGTCGCCACCCGCTGCTGCAAAACCACTTTTTGCTTCTCGAACGCTTCTACTTGCTGCTTGATCTGCTCCAATTCCGTCTTTTGCGCCGTCAGTCTCTTGATTTCCGCGTTTTCCTTGTTCAGTTGCTGCTGCCAGGTGTAGTAGAAAAATCCCAGAACCAGGATCCCGAGAACCAGCCCCGCGCCGATGAATACCCCCGGCAGCGCTGCTCCCGTGTCTACCGGCCGCCGTGCCGCTTTCGGTCGTATTTGTCCAAGTAGGTTTATGCGGATCATGGCTAGTCGAAGCTCCTCAGCGCCAAACCTACGGCAATGGCCAGCCGCGGCGCCATTTCGCGAATCTGGTCATCACTGTGCTTCCCGGAGTCCACCAGCACTTTGCGGAACGGGTTCAATTCTTCCACCGGCATCGCAAATTCTTCCCGCAGCAAGTCCACCAGCCCCGGCACGCGCGCCGTTCCTCCCGCTACCACGATGCGCTGAATATTCTCGCCGCTCGCCGTGGCCCGGAAAAAGTCAAAGGTCTTTTGAATTTCCAGCGTCAGGATGTCCGACACGCTGCGCAGGATCTGCTGCTTCTGTTCGTCCGTGACGCTCGGCAGCGAATCGCCTCTCTTCAATCTCTCCGCATCTTCAAAGCTCAGGTCCAGTTCCTTCTGCAGCGCGTCCGTATACTGGTTGCCTCCCACGCTCACGTCGCGCGTGAACAATGGCACTCCCCCGCGCACGATATTGATGTTCATCACGCTCGCGCCAATGTTCAGCAGCGCCACCGTCTGCCCCGCATCCGGCTCATAGTTCATTTCGAAGCAGTTTTGCAAACCGAAAGCGTCGATATCCACCACCACCGGGGTCTTCCCCGCCTGCGCCAATACGTTGGTGTGATTCAAAATCTTGTCTTTCTTTACCGCCACCAGCAGCACGTCCATTTGCGAGTCCATCGACTCCAGCAGTTGGTAGCTCAAGTTCACGTCCGCGATATCGAACGGTATGTGCTGGCTGGCCTCCGACGGGATCCGGTCGTACAGCTCGTCTTCGGTCATCAACGGCAGCGGCACCCGCTTCACGATCACCGAGTGTCCCGATACCGACGTCGCCACGTTTTTCGTCTTCACCCGCTGCGCATCAAAAATCTTGCTGATGGCATTGGCCACTTGCGGCGCGTCCATGATGGCCCCGTCAACCACCGTGTCCGGTGCCAGCGCTTCCATTCCAAAGCTCACCAGCTCATAGCCCGATTTCGTCGCTTTCAATTCCACCGCTTTGATCGAACTGGACCCGATGTCCAGTCCCACGAGTTGCCGGCTCTTTTTTCCCATTCCCAACATGTCGCGGCCTCTTTCCCAACCAGCTTCTCTTTATCCTCGCGCAGGACTACCGGCGCCTCGCCGTCGCCTGACTCATCTTGCGTTCCATCCAGCGATCCAGGATCGTTTTACGCAGTTTCCAACGGTTGCCCAATTTAAACGCGGGAATTTCGCCCTCCGTGATGTAACGGTACAGGGTATCCGGAGAGATCCCCAGATACTGTGACGCCTGCCGCACATTCATCACTTCGCGCGATTCATTCACGAGGAACGCCACCCCGGCATTCATCTACACTCTTGTGTGCCGACCGTTTGCTGCTCCCCGCTTGCGCTGCGGATTATCGGGGAAACAACCCGTGGGAGCTTTATGACATTCTAGCACTCCGACCGTCAAGGGAATCTATAGGGCTGTTGTCCTATCAATACGGGTAGTTCTAGGCAGTTCGGGGGGTATTGTCCGCTGGTACCCTCTTATCTTGTGGGTGCTCCCCACTGCAGACACAATTAGTTGTAGTTCTGGCGGCTTGCTCCCTGTCCTTTGGGACGGTTATCCTTTGCAATCAGTCCCTTGGCACGCCAAAGTACTACTAGTCGTTCCTCTTTGCGGGGCTGCTTTCTTCCCTTCCAAGCGCCATGCCGTGCATTCCTTGCCCGCGACTCCTCTCCACGTCAAAATTCCTTTCACGTTCTATCCAACGATAGCGATTTCCACAGGGCATCGACCTTCTTCTTCGTCCCTTCGTCCATCAAAATTTCATCCGGCCACGGCCTCGTAAATCCCTCCGCCGTCCACTTCCGCGTGGCATCAATCCCCATCTTCGATCCGTAGTCCTGCATCCGCGCCGCGTGATCCAGCGTATCCATCGGGCCCAGGGAAAACTGCACGTCCCGCTGCGGATCCAGGGCGCACAGCGTCTTCCAGACCACCTCGCGATAGTTATGGATATTCACGTCGTGATCAACCACCACGATCACCTTGGTAAACATCGCCTGCCCCAGCGACCAAATCGCATTCATGATCTTCCGCGCGTGCCCGGGATATGACTTTCGAATCGCCACGATCATTAGGTTGTGAAAGATTCCCTCCGCGGGCATCGCCACATCCACAATTTCCGGATACTGCATTTTCATCACTGGCAGGAACGCCCGCTCCACCGCGTATCCCATATAGAAATCTTCCTGCGGCGGCGGGCCTACCACCGTCGTCAAATAAATCGGCTCTTTCCGCCGCGTCACGCATTCCACGTGAAAGACCGGATACTCCCCTTCCAGCGAATAAAATCCCGTGTGATCCCCGAACGGCCCCTCCGTACGCATCTCGTTCAAATTGACGTACCCCTCCAGCACAATCTCCGCGTTCGCCGGCACTTCCAAATCATTTGTCTCGCAAGCCGCCATCTCCACCGGCTCCCGACGCAAAAACCCGGCAAACATCATTTCATCGAGGTCCGGCGGAATCGGCAGCATCCCTGCCAGCGCCGTCGCCGGATCGGCCCCAATCACCACGCTCACGGGAATCCTGCCATCCGGATTCTTCGCCCTCGCCCGCCGAAAATGCTCCGCGCCATGTTTCTGCGTCTGCCAGTGCATTCCCGTTGTCCGCTCGTCGTAAACCTGCATCCGGTACATCCCCACGTTTCGTTTCCCCGTCTCCGGATTCTTCGTAAATACCAGCGGAAACGTAATGAACCGTCCGCCATCCTGTGGCCAACATTTCAGGATCGGAAAATCAAACAGGTTGACGTCGCTTCCCTTCTCGATCACTTCCTTGCACGGCCCGCTCTTCACGCTCTTCGGGAAAAACGACCCCAGCTCCGCCAGCTTCGGCAGCATCTTCACCTTGTCGAAGAACCCCTGCGGCGTCTCCATCTTCAGAAATCCCTGGATGCGCTCCGCCACTTCATCCAGCTTGTTCACCTCCAGTGCCAGCGCCATCCGCCGCACGCTCCCGAATGCATTGATCAGCAACGGATACCGTGACCCCTTCGGCTTCTCAAACAGCAGCGCCGGCCCCACCGAATCCGGCGCCCGCTTTGCGTCACGCGCAACGCGCTGCGTAATTTCCGCAATCTCCAGCACGGGATCAACCTCCGCGCGAATCCGCTTCAGCTCCCCTTCCTTCTCCAGCTTCCTCACAAACTCCCGCAAGTCAGCGTACGCCACCGTTTTCTCCTATGGCCCGGAACTCTAACACGAACCAATGCCGCTTCGGATTATGGCCGGAGGAGATCCAGCAGCACCACATCCGAGCGCTCCTGCACTCGTTCGAGGACAACTTCACGCCCGTCTGGCGAGATGTCGAAATCGCGAACGTCGAAGTCGGAGGTGAGGTTCGTCAACTGCCGCTCGGCGCCCGTCTCCAGGTCAACGAGCCACAGATTCTTATGTTGAATCTCTCCTCGCAAGAGAACGAGTGCCCGTCTTCCAGGCAGGAACACCAAGTGTCGAGCGCCCCGAGTTAGAGTCAGCGCCGGCAGGGGGCGCGCTGCGGCTTCAGCGGTGACGGCTTTCACTGAAAACGTCGTCCCGATGTCGGGCCCTGAGTAAACAACGAAACTGCCGTCGGGCGCCCACGTGGGATCGACCGAGTATTCCTGGACAAAAAGAGCGGAGGAGCGACCATCGATCGGCACGCGGAAGAGGTGTGGGACGCCGTGATCGTCCGCAGCAGAGGTGATCGACTGGCCGTCTGGCGCCCATGCTGGAGCGCCCTGCAGGTCGAGCGAATCGGCCACAACCCGCGCGTTCGTCCCGTCGGCCTGCATCACGTACAAGAGCGTCTGCCCGTTTTGCTGGACTGAGAATGCGATATGGCCTCCGTCGGGAGAAATTGCCGGGCCTCCAAAGACTCGCGCTCCCCGGCCACTCCACAACTCCGTTGCAGTTCCGTTGGCGAGTTTCCAGATACTCTCGCTCGTACCGCTCGCTGAAACATACAAAAGATAATTTGGACCCAATCGTGGCGAGAACCCCGCGCTAGTCGTCAGCGGGATTCGAGCGGCCGCCGATACGTCGCTGGGTGAATCCGTGATCCGCAAGCTCCACAGTGTTCTCTTCGAACTCGCCCGCGTGACAACCAGACGGCGGCCGTCAGCGCTCGCCGCCAGTGACGTGTACCGGTCAAGGCCGGAGGTCAGGCGATGGGGAATGCGGCGCTCCACGTCCACGCTATAAAGCCACGGCCCTGAACCATCGGGATCGCTGGCGAGGTACATCAGCGTTCGCCCATCCAATAGGACCGGATGAGTCACATGCCCAGTGTGCGACGTGATTCGTTCAGGGGTTCCGCCAGCCGGAATGATGCGCCAGATGTCCAATTTGTCTGGGAGAGAGCCCTGCACGAAGTAGATAAATGCCGTGTCGGGTGCCCACAACGGAAAGTGACTGTGGAGCCCGGCAGGCGCGGTGAAGATGGGCCGATCCTCCGATCGCCGGCTGCCGTCTGAAACGAAGAGCGGGTCTCCCGGTCCGGGCGTGTGGTACGTGAGTCGCGAGCCGTCGTGCGACCAGTCGAACTCGGCCACTCCTTCCAGGTATGGCTTCGGCTGTCCGCCCAACGTTGGCACCGCCCAGACGCTGATATTGTCGCCGCTTGAGCTGTCTCGTTTGCGAATCCAAAACGTGACCAAAGAGCCGTCGGGAGAGAACCCCAGGGTACGGACCGATGGATTGGGGAGTTCCGCCATGCTCCCGCGAGTCAAGTTGTGGAACTGTCCCGAACCGACTTGTGTGACCCAGACATCCATCTGTCCATCTCGGTCCGACAGAAACGCCACGAAATGGCCGTCGCGCGACACTGCGGCGGCCTGCTCCACTCCATCGAAGTCCGTAATTTTCTGAAATCGCGCGTCAGTGATGGGATTTCGCCAGAAGTATTCCGTCTTTTGAAGCCAAAGAATTGCGCCAATCGCCAGGACGACTCCTGCTACTGCCAGCGGCAAAATGGACTTCCATCTGCCAACAGAAGTCCGTATCGCCCGGCCCGGCGGCGCTACAGGGAAATTCGACAAGCTGGCATTGTTCCCGTCCTCTTGCGCTGTTGGAGGATTCCGGCCGTGCGCCCACGCGTCCAACTCAGCCCGAGAGGCGTACACCGAGCCCATCTTGTCATGCAGGTGCCGGTGAACGGGCATGCCCTCCCGCTTCTCCCAGCGCTGTACCGTCGTTACGTCGCGGCTGAGGTAAGCCGCGATTTCCTTCCACGAATCCAGCCGGTCTTCCGGCGGTCCCACGGATGGCGGTGTGCCAGGGACTGGTTCACCCATTGCGCTCTCCTGATCGATCCGCGGTTGGTCGCGAGCCCGGGGAAGCGGGATTGTACCTCGGCGACAGAGTCACGGCAAAGCACGGCATTCGACGGCAACTGGGACGAATGCCGGGAATTCCGCGCCTTACCGTTTGACGATGCCCACCAAGCTGCCCCATCGTGTCCGCGCGTCCCCATCCGGCGACGCCAACGAGAAAACGGAGGCCGACATGCGAAGAAAGCTGACGTGCGTGGTGTCGCTCAGTGCCGCGATCATTCTGGCGGGAATGGCGAGCAGTTCCCCCCGCGTAAGAGCACAGGATGACGACGACAGCGAATCGAGGGTTCAACAGGGTCTCGCGATAGCGCCAGTCCACCTGAATCTGGACGGGAAAAACCGCGCGCTGGTCGGGCTGGGCAGCTATATCGTCAACGCCCACGTCCCCTGCAATGAGTGCCACGGCGCCGGCCCGGCGATCACTCAATTCCTGCCAGGCAGCAATCCATACTTTGGCCAGCCGGCGGTAATCAATCCGGCGACGTACTTCGGCGGCGGTAGAGATTTTGGCGCAATAGCACCGGGCGCCGCGCACATCATCTCCCGCAACCTGACACCCGATAAAACCGGACTGCCCGTGGGAGGCCACACCTTTTCGGAATTTGTTCAGATTATGAGGACGGGCGTGGACCTGGATCACCTCCATCCGACCTGTCCACCAGGAGGGGTTAATACAGGTTGCATTCCAGCTCCCTTCCGTGGAGACCTTCTCCAGACAATGCCTTGGCCCGGTCTCAGCAACCTAACGGACCATGATCTACGGGCCATCTACGAATATCTCAGCGCGATCCCATGTGTGGCGGGCCCGCCAGCGCCAAGTCCCTTGCACAATGATTGTTTTTGAGACTTTTGAGGCTGACGCGGCAATCGCCGCCGCTGTGAGTTGATCCTTGGACGCGTATTGGGCCCGCGCGTCCAGGGATCGCTGACACCGTTCCCGACCGTGAGGACACCAAGCAGGTATCAAATCCGGCATGGCAATGAGTCTGTCCGATGCCAGTATCCCTGTCGCATCCGTGCCCGGAAATGTTTCAAGGTGACACATACTGTCTCAGACTGACTATGCCTGCCTGTTCGTTCCACCCCTCTTTCCGGTACTGCCCGCAAGCCCCGCCCTAACCCCATGATACGTCAAGGCTTACCATCCCCTTGAAAGGCGCGTTCTCCTTCCATGCTCCCGCGCGGTTGGCCGCTCAATTGCACTCTGCTCTCATGGCATTGCGTTTATCGTTCGCACACAAGTGTGTGCGCGGCCTCGAAAGCACCGGGAATATCAGCATCAGCGGCGCAATCGGCCCGGCCATCTAGAAAAAGGGAGTCGTAGAGCCTGGAGCATTTTGGCAAGTCTGTCCGCCACTTTTTGTTCCGGTTCACTTGCTCGGTATGCTGAACATGCTCCACATGATTCGACTGGATTATCTCTCTTGCGTTTTGACCGTGCTCGCTACCGTCCTGATCGGCAAGAAGCTCTGGCAAGGCTGGGTTGTCGCCGGCATCAACAGCGCCGTCGTCTGCGTCATCGGCATTCGCACCGCCCAGTTCGGCTTCGTCCCCGCCAACCTCCTCTGCATCGCCCTCTACACCAGCAACCTCGTCCACTGGCGCCCCAAAAAGCAATCAGAATAGCCGCAACTCACGGACGGACCGGTTCCTAAGCCATTCCTTACACCGCGTCCACCTGGATTCCAACACCACCACGCCTCGGCAAGCCCGCTTCCCAACAAAACTACGTCTCCTCCTTGTAGGGGCGGGCTCTAGCCCGTCCCTCTTTTTTTTCTTCCGGTCCTTGCCCTCGTAGGGGCGTGGCCTTGGCCCGCCCGTCCTTCTGTTGCTCCCCACTTCCCGTTGTCGGGCTCGGGTTCTGAAACGATTGCCCCCTCTCAATCACTACTTCCCGAAAGACAAGCCGCAAACTCCAGCCGGAACAACTCCGCAAGACATTTTTCTCCTTCGTCAGAAGTGAGGAGCCTGCCGCCCCGGGGATTCCGGCGGTAAGCGTCTTGTATGAGGTGAAAATCAATGGAAAAGCATGAACTTAGCCAAGTCGAAGCCCACATCCAGGCGCTCAAGACCAGCCATGCCGCACTGGGTAACTCCGACGAATTGGATCAATTGTGGAGAATCATTCATCAGCCAGGTTGGACTACCCTCGCCGAGCTTGCTTTCCTCATGAACGGCCTCGAGTCAATCAGGGCACAGACCGTCCAACTCACCGCCTTGAAACAAGGCCTGGTCAAGAGTGCTTCGCTAGTAAGCGCCACGCGCGGCGTCGGCGCGTAAGGCCTGCTCCCCGTAGGGGCGGGCCTTAGCCCGTCCCTCCTTCTCTTCTTTCCGTCTTACCCGTTGTAGGGCCGCCTGGAGTTTACCCCGACTCTTGTCGGGAGGCGGGCCGTTCACCCCAGTCCACACTGCCGTCAGCCGGCTCCTTGAAGGGGCGGGCCTTGGCCCGCCCCTTCCCTCTTTCGCTTCCCCAGGACTCGTCATTTCGAACGGAGCAGGCCGACGCTTTTTCTTCCGCATTCGCTCCTGCGAATACGTCGGCCTGCGCAGAGAGAAATCTCTCTTCTCTTGCACCTCGCACTTGAAGACCCAGTGTGCCAGCCTCACAATCCATCGACATGGAGCGTACTTCCCACGTCTACTTCATGGCCAGCCAGTCCGGCGTCCTCTACTTGGGCGTGACCGGCAACCTCCCCGTCCGCGTCGGGCAACACAAGGCAAAAATCCTTCCTGGCTTCACACAAAAGTACAACGTCACCAAACTCGTTTGGTTCGAGCCGCATTCCAGCATCCGCTCGGCTATCGCCCGTGAAAAGGAAATCAAAAAGTGGCGGCGCTCCAAGAAAATCGCCTTGATCGAGTCCCTGAATCCCGGTTGGAATGACCTCAGCCTACCCCCTGAACCATCCGTCATTGTGTCGTGAGCGCCCCGGCCACACCGTCATTTCGAACGAAGCAGGCCGACGCCTTTCTTCCGCATTCGCTCCTGCGAATGCGTCGGCCTGCGCAGAGAGAAACCTCTCTTCCTCTTTAGGCAATGCGGAACTATAGAGACATTAAGTAGCTGCGTACTCAGGCCATCCGGTGGGCTCGCGGCAGCGATGGTCCAGCGGACTCGCATTAGCTGCGGCGTTGTTTTTCGGCGATGAGCTTTTCCATTCGAGCGGCAACTTCGTCGTGTTCAAGCACTTCGCCGCGGTGGATCTGCGCCAAGCCTTCTTCCACTTGGCGGATAAACCACTCATCGTAACCAACCAAGCGTTCCACCGCTTCATGCCCCAGCGACGCGCTATCGCGCCCCTGCTGGCGGCCATGCTGTCTAGCTTGGCTTGCAGTTCCGGCGAAAGTTTTGCTATCGGCGACGAAACCAATTGCAGATGCGTGATAGACTGCTGAAAAGATTGAACGCCGATGCCTCGACGACTTGAGGGGCCCGTTTATGATTAAGCGTATCATCGTACTTCTCACCTTGGGAGCAGGGCTTTCGGCATTTTCATCCGCCGCGCAACAGCTTCACACGACGTTGCCGACCGAGCCTGGGCTGTACGCGACAACGGCTAACGGCTTCACAAAAATCCTTGGACAGATCGTCACTTTCAATCGCACCGGCAGCTTATTGGCGAATCGCCTGACAATAGGCATCGTGTCAGCAAAAGGGAACGTCCAATTGCTGGGGCCGCATGCCGAAACGGTCCTGGGCGTGAAGCCTGAGTTTTACTTCATCCCCGCAAAGCAGGAAGCGGATGCCGGAGGCAGTGCGGGTGATTTGGTGCTCATTCGTCTTGAGATAGCAACGCCTCCGGGAGATCGGCGGCAATTTGAAGTTGGTGCAAAAGGGGCGGAGCGCGCGAGTTCAGGCATCTCGATCACACATCAAATACAACTCCTCCGGTCTGAGGTGCACTCCGGCGTCTACAAACTTATCCCTGCGGCCGCGCTTCGCAGGGGAGAGTATGCGTTATATCTGGCCCGCGGCGAAGGAATGGCGGCTTACGTCTACGACTTTTCTGTGTCGGAAGACTCGCAGAGTATAAAAATTGCTGTGTCGGAGAAGTCTACGGTCCCGACGCCAGATATTCTGAACGCGGTTCAGAGGGTAACAAGCCGCACGAAAACTTGCCCGAATGAGGTTTGGTTTGCTGAGAACGGATCGAAATCCGACTACAAGCTTGAGGTCGCGAAACTCGCAGAACGCTCGAGCCTTGGCCGTCGTTTCCAGCTCACCCTGTTGAACCCTAACGGAGATGCAGTCAAGGAGTCCAGGGGGAACAGCTTGGACTGGGTTCTTGAAGACTTATGTCAGGCGATAGGCCGAGGCGAAATCTCCGGCGGAGTGGTGACGCGTGTTGCTAGCGGACCAGTTCAGTCAAGCGATAAGGCACTGGACATCGACGGCACAAAGGACTCAGCAGCATTGGCGACGATCCTAGTCTCATGTAGCCCCGATGGAGCCGATATCTACACGGATGGCGCATTCGTGGGCAACGCCCCGGCAACCCTGAAACTAAGCGCCGGAAAGCACACTATTAAAGTCACGCTGGCAGGTTTCAAGGACTGGTCACGCGATATCACTGCGCTTGCGGGCTCAGAAGCGCATCTGACGGCGCACCTGGAGAAACCGAACTAAACGCGTCCGATCTCCGATGGCTTATTTCTCGCATAACTGGCAGGCGGGTGGGGCAGGCTCTTGATCTTGCCTCTAGTTTTTTCTGCGGGTGCCCCATTCTTGCGGGTTGTGCAAGAGTGGGGTAGTTGACGTTTCCCTCTTTTGCTCTCACTCGGACCCTCCTCGCAATCCGTTCCCACGATGCGCAGCGAACTCTACCCCTTTGTTTTCTTCTAATTGCAAAATCTTTCGAACAAATGATGTCAACTCGCTAAATACTAGTACTATAATAGCATTTGACACACAGGGTAATCTATGATAGCATGGGTCGTGATTGATCGACGGCAGCTCCGCCAACCTCCTAAGCGCAGCGCGACGCGCCTTCCTCTCCGCTCCTTTACTTCATCTATCTCCCATCTTCCGTACACTCTTCCAAGTTCCGTATCCCATAAGTCCTTTACTTGCCACTCTTACGAAAACTGCCGGGGTGTGCACCAACAATTCCCATTTCGGAACACGCCCGCCACTCGCCACTCATCACTCGCCACTCTCTTCAAGTTCTTTCTTTTCAAACTCTTCCGCACTCTTTTGCACCTCCGAAAATCACAAATCTTTTCTTTTCAGTCATTTCCAAACTCTTTGCCAAAAACAACCGGGGTGGGGGTATCCCCCTCGTTTCTCTTCCTGCTATGCTGAAAGCTGACTCATGAACCGCGTCTACCTCGATTTCAACGCCACCACGCCCGTCGAACCGGAAGTGCTCGACGCCATGCTGCCCTACTTCTCCGCGGAATTTGCCAACGCTGCCTCCATCCACACCCCCGGCCAGCGCGCCCGCGCCGCCGTCGAAACCGCCCGCGAACAAGTCGCCGCGCTCATCGGCGCCCGCCCCCAGGAAATCGTCTTCACCAGCGGCGGCACCGAATCCGACAACCACGCCATCTTCGGGGTGGTCAATCCTCTCGTAAGCGCGCCATTTCCCAAGCTCGATAAGCACGACGAATTTCCTCCGCAACGCCATGTCCTCTCGCAACTCAAGCACATCATTACTTCCGCGATCGAGCACGAGGCCGTTCTTAACGCTTGCCAGGCTCTGGAAAAGGACGGCGTTGCGGTCACTTACCTTTCCGTCGATCGCGACGGCCGCGTCGATCCCGAGGCTGTTCGCCGCGCGATCCAAACAAGCCGGAGCGATTCAAATTCTTTCTCCAATATTTCTCCTGCAACCAGCCTCATCACCATCATGCACGCCAACAACGAACTCGGTACCGTCCAGCCGCTCGAACAAATTGGCCGAATCGCCAAGGAAGCCGACGTCTACTTCCACACTGACGCCGTGCAATCCGCCGGAAAAATCCCCATTGATGTCAACGCGCTCCAAGTGGATCTGCTCTCCCTTTCCGGCCACAAGTTATACGCCCCAAAGGGAATCGGCGCGCTGTATGTGCGAGGCGGAACGCGCCTCCGCCAGCTCCTCTACGGCGGGCATCACCAGCGCGGTTTTCGCCCCGGCACGGAAAACGTCGCCGGCATAGTGGGCCTCGGCAAAGCCGCCGAACTCGCTCGCCGCTCGCTGGCTGAAGACGCCCTGCGCATATCCAATCTTCGCGACAAATTGCAGCAAGGCCTCCTGGAACGCGTTCCGCAATCCCGCGTGAACGCCGGCGCTGCACGCCGCACACCCAACACTACGAATCTCGTTTTCCCCGGCATCGAAGGTGAAGCCCTCCTCATCGCACTCGACTTAAAAGGTCTAGCCTGTTCCACCGGAGCCGCCTGCTCCTCCGGCGCCGTCGAACCATCGCACGTGCTCACTGCCATCGGCTTGCCCCCGGAAGAAGCCCGCGCCAGCCTCCGCTTCAGCCTCGGCCGCCACACCGCTCCCGCAGACATCGATTTCGCCCTGCACGTAGTCCCCGCCGCCGTAGCCCAGCTCCGCGAGCTATCCCCCACCTACCGAAAGGAAGCCACAGCCCACCCATGATCCTCGCCCTTCATTTTGGCGCACGGTTTGTAGGGGCGCAGCATGCTGCGCCCTTAACACCACGGCGCGAGCAAATGGAGAACTTGCCCGATATAATGAAATTCGTATGAACGCAGCCGTCCAATTCGACACCTTGCCCGACCGCGCCGAAACGCAGCGCGGCCTCGTGGCCGTAGCCATGTCCGGCGGAGTGGACTCCTCGACCGTCGCCGCCCTTCTCCAGCAGCAAGGCCGCCCCGTCGTCGGCCTCACCATGCAGCTCTGGAACCAGCGCCGCCTCCCCGAACTCCAGGGCGATGGCCCCGCCCAACACCGCTGCTGCTCGCTAGACGACGTCTACGACGCCAAGGCCGTGGCGCAACACCTGAATTTTCCGCATTACGTGGTGAACTTCGAGGAGCAGTTCGAGGCTCGCGTCGTCCGCCCTTTCGTCGACCAATACCTCGCTGGCCGCACTCCCATCGCCTGCACCAATTGCAACACGGACGTGAAGTTTGAGCCGCTCTTGCGCATGGCGCGCCAGATCGGCGCCGAGCGCCTGGCCACCGGCCACTACGCGCGCATCCGCAAAAACGATGGCACCGGCCGCTGGGAATTGCTCCGCGCCCGTGACGATTCCAAGGACCAATCCTATTTTCTCTGGGGACTTTCGCAGGACCAGCTCTCGCGCAGCGACTTCCCCCTGGGCGAACTTACCAAGGAAGAAGTTCGCGTCCTGGCCCGCCGCGTGAATTTGCCCGTGGCCGAAAAGCCCGAAAGCATGGAGTTGTGCTTCGTGCCCACCGGCAACTACGTGCAATTCATCCAGGCGTATTCGCAGGAGCGCGGCATATCTTTGCAAAACGCAGAAGGCGAAATCGTCAACGAGAGCGGCGAAATGATCGGCCACCACAACGGCGTCCACAATTTTACCATCGGCCAGCGCAAGGGCCTCGGTTTCGCCGCCGGCAAGCCTCTCTACGTTCTCTCGATCGATCCGGAAAAGAACCGCGTCGTCGTCGGAGAAGACGATGTCCTCCGCAAGACGGTCTGCGAAGTCGAAGGCATAAATTGGATTTCGTGCGAAAAGCCCAGCGCCCCGTTACGCGCTTTCGCAAAAATCCGCCACAAGCACGAACCCGCGCTTGCAACCATCGAGCCGCTCGATGCCGTCACTGCCCGCGTCACCTTCGACACTCCGCAGCGCGCCATCACCCCCGGCCAAGCCGCCGTCTTCTACACCGGCGACGTCGTCCTAGGCGGCGCCTGGATCCGCTGACGCTGCGATTCAACGTTTCTGTTTTGGGTTTTGCGTCTTGAGTTTTGGGTTGTGGCCAAAAGAAAATGAAAGAAGGAAAAGTAGGGAGGAAAAAGAAACGGGAAAACAAGCAGGGAGAACTCACGGAAGCATCAGCATGCGACGCTCAAACAAGTAACGAATTATTTCAACTTTGAACTTTCAACTGCCGACCGTCGATTTCCTCAAATAAAAAGCTCTTCTTCCTGCTGCTCGCGAGGTTCATCGCCGCTTCTGCGGTTTCGGCTGCGGCGCGACCGCAAGAGATCGAGCCCGACCTTAATTCCCTGCACCAGCGCCGACGCCTTCTGCATGGGCCGCCAGAAACTGTGGCTGAACTTCGAGCCCGCGTCCTCAACGGCCTCGAGCGTCCCGGTCAGGATGCGATCCGCGTGCACTAACTGACCGCGCAGGCGGTCCGCGGCATCCGTAAACACGCGGTCGATTTTCTGCGCCTGTCCGCGCGCCAGATACACGATGTGCGACGCGTCATTCACCATGCTGGAGATTTTCGGTTGCGTGTCATCCAGAAGAATCTGCGCACGCGTCAAAATCGGCCCGACACGCGAGTGCAAATCGCCCACCAGGCGGTTCACATTCTCCGTCGTCTTGCGAAGCTGAAAAAACAGCATCGTCAGGATCACCACCTGCACAACCAGCGCGACCGCCGCGACGATGCAGAAAAATTCGAGCCAGAATTGCATAGCTGCCCCACGCGCCCCACTGAGGGACGGAACCCGTGCTACCGCCTTACCGAACTCTTACGACTTCGATTGGCGCAGGTACGCTTCGCGTCCGGCTTCCACTGCCGCCGAGATGGAATCTTTTTTGCTTACCGCGATTTCCTTGCTGCGCTCGATCAATTCATCCGCGCGTTCCCGTAGCTCGCGGGCTTTCTTCTGGGCGTAGTCCTTGCCCTCATCCGCTTTCTTCGCCAAATAATCGCGCGTATCTTCCCCCGACTTCGGCGCAAACAGAATTCCCACGAGCGCTCCTACTCCCAGCCCCACCAGGAAATACGTCACCTTGGAACCCACATTGTCCGCCATAGCAACCTCCACAGAAACCGTAGCATAGCACCGCGAGGCGCGCAATGCAGCCTAACCGCTCAACAGCGCACAAACTGGTTACTGGTGCTTCGAACCTCCCAGTTGGCCGAGGATTTTCTCCGCGCTCTTTCGTGAAATGACACTACTCAATTTCTCCAGCCCCGCCCTTTGGATATTCGCCACGCTCCCGAATTCTTGCAAAAGTTTTTGCGCCGTCTTCGCGCCCACGCCGGGAATTTCGCTGAGCGCCGTCTCCGTCTGCCGCTTCCCGCGGCGCTGGCGGTGAAACGTGACCGCAAAGCGGTGGGTCTCATCACGAATTTGCTGAATCAAGTGCAGCACCGGCGAGTGTCGCTCCAGAACGATCGGCTCATCTTCCTGGCCAAGAACGTAAAGAATTTCTTCTTTTTTCGCGATGCTCGCGACGGGTTGATTGATGACCTGAAGGGATTCGAGCGCCTGGGCCGCGGCGTGCAACTGCCCGATGCCACCATCAATGAGGATGAGTCCGGGAAACTCCTTTTTTTCTTCCTGCAACCGGCGATAGCGCCTGGTCACTGCTTCGCGCATGCTCGCAAAATCATCGTTCTGCCGCAGCGGATTTCCGTTGCTTCCCTGCTCGCCGCGTCCTTCCACTGGGCGCTCTTCGTCTCCGCGAATGATGAATTTGCGGTAGTCCGATTTTTTCATCCGGCCTTTTTCCCAGACCACCATGGACGCGACAGTGTCGGTTCCCTGAATGTGCGAAATGTCGAAGCTCTCGATGCGCATCGGTTCTTCCGCGAGGTTGAGCGCATTCTGCAGCGCTTCGCCAATCGCTTTCGAGGTGGGCTTCAGCACTCGGAAGCGCTGTTCGAACGAATGCTTGGCGTTGCTTTCGACGAGATCAAGGAAAGCGCGCTTGGTCCCGCGCTGCGGCGTGAAGATTTCCACTTTGTGTCCGGCGCGCTCCGTCAGCGTGGCTTCCAACAATTCGCGATCCTCAAAATCCGCCGAGACGTGAATCGCTTTCGGCAAATACTCCGCTTCCAGGTAGAGCTGTTTCAGAAGCGAAGTTACGAACTCCTGGGGATCAAATTCTTCCAGTTCTTCCCAATAAAATTCGCGGCGATCCACCACGCGCCCACCGCGCAGATGGAAAAGGTCCGCGGCAACCAGGGGAGGCTCGACGTAATAAGCAAGAACGTCGGTGTCGTCGCCCTGCGCGGCGGCGATGCGCTGGCGTTCTTCGATATCTTCCAGGGTGCGCAACAAATCGCGGTAGGCAGCGGCCTGTTCGAACAACTCCTTCTCCGCCGCTGCCGCCATTCGTTCTTCGAGACTCTTGATCAAATCGTGCCGGCGCCCTTCGAGGAACAGACGCACATCGCGCGCCGCTTCGGCATAGCGTTCGTCCGTCGTCAAACCGGTCACGCAAGGCCCCAGACAGCGCTTGATGTAATACTGCAAGCAAGGCCGCGGATGGCTGCGCGTCAAATCCACGGTGCAGGAAGGAACGAGAAAGCGCTTGTGGACGAAATGCAGAATGCGCCGCGCCAGGCTGGCGGGAAAATAGGGCCCGAAATAAAGCGACCCGTCTTTCTTGATGCGCCGCGTGAAGTACACGCGCGGATATTTTTCCGCGGCAGTGAACTTGATGTAGGGATAAGTCTTGTCGTCGCGAAGGACGACGTTGAATTTCGGGCGGTACTGCTTGATAAGATTGTGCTCAAGTGCCAGGGCTTCGCGCTCGTTGCCCACAACGATCGTTTCGAGGTCAGCAATCTCGCGCGCCAGCGATCCGGTCTTGGCGTCAATCCAGCGCGATTCGAGGAAGTAGGAACGCACGCGGCTGCGCAGGTTGCGCGCTTTGCCAACGTAAAGGACCGTCCCGCCAGCATCTTTGAAAAGATAGACACCCGGACTCTCGGGAAGCTGCGCGGCTTTTTCGCGGGGTTCCATCGTAGTTCACGACACAAAGCAACAATCGCCAGACAACTTCCATCATACTACCGGAGTACAGGGAGACCACCGTGACCGGCATGCGCTTCCACGGCGCCATTCGAACGCTCGCTTCCGTTTTGCTGCTAATTGCGGCTCCGCCTTTGCGCGCGCAGGACCCCCCGCAGGAGCCCTCCTCGAAACCTGCCAGTCCTCCCAACAACGACATGAAGCCGAAGTCCTCCGGCAAGCAAAAGAAAGACAGCGCCACGCAAAACGCTTCCGACCAGCCCGCGTGGGATCCGCTGCGCGCGGAGAAAGATCTGCAGGTTGGGCAGTACTACATGAAGAAGGGCGACGTGGATGCGGCCATCGATCGATTTCAAGACGCCACCACCGCCAAACCCGGCTATGCCATCCCCTTTCGATTTTTGGCCGAAGCTCAAGAGAAAAAAGGTTTGAAGAAACAAGCCATCAAATCGTACCAGCGCTATCTAGATCTGTACCCTCACGCCGAGGACGGCGACAAAATCAAAAAGAAACTCGAAAGGTTGTACAAGGAAGTGGAGAAAGAGAAAAAGGATTAGCGAGCTTTCCGTCGTCGCTGGCGCAGGTTTGGAGCCATCCGGCTTCAGCTTTACGGAAGCCACTTGTCCGGTAAGACTTATCGGGACTTAGTCCGCCGCAGACACAGGCTGGCCGATATCTGAAGCTCGCGAGTCGGGTCAGGGGTGATTGTCTGGAACCTCGCAAGACTTGGGTCAGTTACGCACTTGTCTGGGGCATCTCGAAGTTCTTTGCGGAGATAAGACCAGAGGCATGACAGTGTTTAGGTCCTTACGGCCATTGAGCCAGGATTCCATCTGCGAATCAACTCCTGATAAACGCGGTATCTCTAACGAAGCCGGCCGTTGTCAAAGAGTTTTTTTATCTTTTTTACTTGTAAGGGCCAATCCGCTAGAATCAGTCAGTAGGTTTCCTGCCTAGCCCCGATTCTGCCCCAGGGGATTCCTGCACATTCGGTTTTGCTGCCCAGCCCTGATTCCGGCACAGGGGTTTCCGCACATATTGGTGATCTTGTTTGGTTTGGCGGAGGTAGAAATGTTGGCTTTCTTTTTGTCCTTGTTCGTCTGGCATTCTGCTCTGCTGAAAGAGGGCGCAGAAGCTGTCATCTCTTCTTCCTCTCTTACCGTCATCCAAGCGCAGAACACCTTCCAGAGCAGCGCCGCGACCTCCATCACCGTCAATATGTCGACGACCGTGGGCGACGCGGTGGTGTGCACGGTGCGCGAAGGCACGAACAACACGATCACTTGGACAATGTCGGACAGCGCCGGTCAGACGGGCTGGAAGCAGACCGCGAGCGGCTACGCGAGCGCGAACTACAGCAATCGAGGCGACGTGCGTTATATCACGAACTCTGCCGCGCTCACGAGCATCACCGCCAGGTACTCAAGCAGCGTTGCGCCCACCTCGATGGTGTGCCTTGAGCTCAACGGGGCGGCCACGTCGAGCGTTGAGGACGCGAGCGTGAACGCCGCCAATTCGAAGACCTCCGGCCCGCTCACGACGACGGACGGCAACGATATCTTGATCTACGGATTGTACCTTGGGAGTAACGCCAGCACGTGGGCCGCTGCCCCGGGCTATGCGATTCCGCCCAACGGTACGAACGCCCGCATGGGGGTGGAGTATAAGGTGGTCTCGGCCGTCCAAAATGCCACCATCGCCACGATGACGACCAACAGCACTGGTTCCTATTTCAATGTCTTCGTTGCCTTCAAGGCCTCGGGAGGTGTGGTGCCTCCTCCCGACACCACGCCGCCAACTGTCCCCACCGGCCTCGCTGCCTCGAAGGTCACGACTTCTACCCTCACCCTCTCATGGACCGCTTCGGCCGATCCTGACAGCACCGTGGCCGGTTACAAGGTCTACCGCAACGGCACGCAGGCCGGCACCGTGACGGGCACCTCCTTCAACGACACGGGGCTTGCAGCGAATACAACCTACAGCTACACCGTGGCGGCCTACGATCCTTCGAACAACGTGTCTGCGCAATCGACCCCACTTTCCGTAACGACAGCTTCTCCAGACACCATCCCACCTTCCGTCTCCATCACAAGCCCTGCCCCCAGCTCAACGATCTCGAGAGTGATCACGGTTTCGGTCTCCGCCATGGATGACACGAGCGTCTCGAAAGTGGAGCTCTTTGTGGACGGGTCGCTCAAGGCTATCCAGACCACAAGCCCTTACACCTTTTCGCTGGATACGACCACACTCGCGAATGGCGCTCATACTCTCTCTGCCAAGGCTTATGACCCCGCCGGAAATGTGGGAGCGGCCGTGCCGGTCACGGTAACCGTGAACAATCCCACAGGCACCGTGAGCCACCATGAATACGTGTTCGTTCCCGGGGCCGTCGATGTGTACGATATGGATAATAATTTTGCTTTAGTGAAGAGCGTTTCCATGCCGCAAACCAAAATAGTCGCCGCCTTGGGGATTCGAGGCGCGGTCGCGAGCGCTGCAACCAACATGCTCTACGTAAGCTACGGGAGCGGCTCTGGCGGCAACATGCTGAAGTACAATCTGCTGACCGACCAAGTGGTTTGGAGCCGGACCTATCCCTTCGGCATTGACAGTATGTCGATCAGTCCGGATGGCACGAAGATCTATATGCCGACCGGCGAAGGGGCGTACACTCAGGGAGTCTGGGAAGTGCTCGACGCCAACACCGGGAATGTCATCGGCTCTATTAATAGTGGCGGAAGAGGTCCCCACAATACGACGACGAATTTGAGCGGCACTCACATCTACATGGGCCCCCGCTACAGCGGTTATCTCGTCCTCGGTGACACCAATTCGTTGTCGGTGATCCGCAACATCGGGCCCGTGACCCCTGCAACCGTCAGACCGTTTGCCATTGATACGCAGGAAAACTACGCCTACATCACGGTTTCGGACAATGTCGGCTTCTACGTCGCCAATATCAACACCGGTCAAATCCTGTACTGGGTGTGCCCGCCGGGATATTGCTGGACGAGCGGTCCGTTCAACAATATCAGCGGGGTCTCGCATGGCATCTCGCTGTCGCCTGACGGCAAGGAACTTTATGTCCTCGACCTCCCGTACAACCGCGTCCACGTGTTCAACGTCACCGGCCTGCCCAATAGCGCCCCCGTTGACGCGGCCGACATCGCTCTCTCCTGCACGCTCTCCGGCGAGGGCTGGCTCCAGCACAGTCGGGATGGACGGTTCGTCTTTGTCGGCGACTGCGGAGACGTCATCAATACCGCCACGCGACAGGTGGTCGCCAACATCCCCGCCATGGACAACACCAGGATGTTCAACGAGGTGGACTTCCAGAACGGGGCAGTGTACTTCACCCCGCTATCGAGAAACTAGCGGGCACTAGAATAGTTTAGCCATGGGTTACTGGGGCTGCCGCGCGCCGATTCGGTCAGCGGCAATGTCCTTTCGATTTCTGCTCTGAATTAAAGCTGGGCGAAAGGCAGATGTTTTTTCCCCGCGTAACATCAAACAGTTTATCGCCTAAGTCCTAATTAACGCGGTAACCGAACAAGTGGAATCGTTACAAAACCAGACATGTCAGGTAAGCGACTCTTCAGATTCAAAGAACGCGGGAAGGACTCAGCGCGCCAGGCGGTCGAGGATGCGGCGGGCTTGTTGGAATTCGGTGAAGCGCTTTTCTTCTTCGCGAAATTCGCGGGAATGGGAAACCAGGGTGCAACCGGAGCGGCGGGTGGGATGCTTGACGTGCAGCATTTCGTGAAACAAGACGTATTCCACAGCGCACGCCGGGACCTCGGGACGATCCATGCGGCGATTCAGCAGAATCTGATTGGGACCGGGATCGTAACAGCCAAATTGGCGTCGCCAGCTTCGCTTGCTCCAGGAAATATGCGGGCGCAGCAACTGCCCAGCGAAATATTTTCCGTTTAGCTCATCGAAAAGCCGCTCCAGATCAAAATGAAGTCCACGCGGGTTCGCTGCCGCCAGGCGCACCCGTCCGCGGCGCATGCGGTTCATGCGGCTGCGCGTGCGATCGGAGCGCGCGTACGCCAGATAAGGCTCGGTGAGCTCCCTGGACGCCGTGCGGCGATAGACGCGCGCCAGCAGCAGCGCCGCCGCTCCTTCCAAAACCGCCAGAGGGGCTCGCTGCAGCAGGTCGGAGAATCGCACGTTGACCACTTCTTCGCGGCGCCGAATGGTCAGCACCAGGCTGGAATAGGGATAAAACTCGACGCGAAACCGCGGCGGCCGACCTTCACAGCCCAGCCGCGTGAACATGCGCTGAAAGAGAGGCCCGCCTCCAGGAACCAGAGAAGTCTCTCGGCGACGTGACTTCGTCGATTTGGTCAGGTTCGTCAAGAGCTAGTTCTTCCTGCGCACCGGCGGCGGCGCCACTTTCTTTTTCGCCTTTTCCGCGTCATTCATGGCGTCGCGAGTGCCCTCGATGGCATCATCGAGATTCTCCTTATAAAGCTCGCGCTCGGGACCATCGGCGGACAACTTCTCGAGTACGTCCAGAAATTCCTTAGTGCGCGAAGCCATCAGGTCGATGCCCTTACGGATGTTGTCCTGTTTTTCGAGGCCCAACTGGATGAGGTCCGCAGCATCATCCACGCAGCCGGCGTAGGCATTCAATAAAGAATTCAGCATGTCGCCGTGGCGGTTCGTGGAAGGATGCTCCAATTCGTATTGGAATTTCTTCAAGCGATCGTCGGCAAACGTCAGAAACAGCCTGATTCGCTCGTTCACCGTTTCGGCATCGCGAATTTTGTCCGCTTCGACGGCGGAAAGATAGTCCTTCTGCTGTTGCGGCGCGGCCGCGCGCGCGAGGGGGGCGGCGACCAGAAGGCACGAAACCAGAAGAAGAAAATGGCTCTTGAATTTCATGGTTGTTTCTCCGTGGAAGGACTGGGGGCGTGCTGATTCAAAGGCCGGCGGGGAAAAAGCATTTTCAGCAGCTCATCATCGACGGCAATCAGATCCTGGCGGACGAGCTGGAGCGGCGGCTTAAAATCTTCAGGCGAAGCCAGCAGCGCATCATCCACCTCGCGAATCCCCTTCGGCAAGTGCATCTCCAATTGGCGGTAGCCGTTGGATTGCTTTTCCGCGTCCGGATGTTGCTTCTTTAAGGTTTCGATGGCGGCGCGAACATTGTCGCGGTATTTTTCAAGGGTCAGGCCCAGCGAAGTGTAATCGCCGGCTTTTCCGGCTCGGCGCGCTTCTTCGATCTGCGCGTCCCCCAGTTTTTGAAGGAGTTTGGCTTTGTGAACTCCATTGGTTTCGTTGTCGAAGCGCGCCTGAAGACTGGCCAGGCCTTGCGCGGCGCCCGGCGGCAACACCGCGAGCAAAAACAGCACGCCGCACAGCGCAACGAAAGACGTCCCGCGGGCCCTCATGCGTTTACCTTTTACGCTCCAACATGCGTTGCAGCACCTTGCTGCGCTCCTTGGCCTGCCACACTTGATCGGGATTTTTGTCCTGATCGAGCTGGAGAAATTTCTGGTAGCCCTCTAAAGCGAGCTTGGGCTGGTTCAGCTTATCGTAGCAAATCGCGCGGATAAACCAGACGCCCGCGCCGGGTTGTTCCATTTTGGCTATCTCGTCCTGCGCGGCTAGCGTGGCGGGGTAATTTCCTGCCAGAAAAAATGTCGAGGTTAAGTCTTTGAAATAGGTCAGATTTTTTCCATCCAGACGCAGAGCGATGCGTAGCTCTTTCTCGGCGGAAGCGAAGTCACGCTTCTGGAGATAAATGCGTCCCAGACCGCCGTGCAGTTGCGCGTCCTTAGGCGCCAGCGCGAGAGCTTGCTGAAGCGTGGTGATCGAATCATCCCATTTCTTGGCGGCAATCTGAACGTCGGCGCGCAGCTTGAGGGATTCGAGCGTGGGGGGTTTGCCAGCGTCGAGGCGATTGAGTTCCGCGAGAGCCTCGTCGTTTTCTTTTTGTTCCACAAGAAGATGGATGAGGCGAACGCGCGCTTCGGAATCATTGGGCATGAGTTCAAGATAGCTGTGGTAAGCGCCAGCGGCTTCGGGCTTTTTCTGGGCGTCAAGGCTTTGCGCGAGTCCGCGGCGCGCTTCTGGCGCGTTTGGCTGAACTTCCAGAGCGCGGCGGAATCTTTTTTCTGCGTCATCTGGCTTCCCCTGACGAATCGCCGCCCAGCCCAAGTAAGCAATGGCCGTGATGTCGTTGGGATCGAGATGAAGCAGCGCTTCGAAGGACTCGGCGGCTCCGGTTGCGTCACCGGAGCGGTCTAGCGCGACGGCCAGCAAATAGCGGGGCCGGCTTTGAGCGGGGAGCAGTTCCACGGCTCTGCGAAGCGGCGGCACAGCAGCGACGTTTTCCTGGGCGTCCAGAAGAAGCATGCCGAGATTGAGATACGCTTCGGACATTTTGGGATCGAGGGCTATGGTGCGGGAATATTCGGTGCGGGCTTCGGTGGTTTTTTTCAGCGCGGTGAAGACGTAGGCGAGTTGAAAGTGAGCGTAGGCAAAGTCGGGCTGGTCGGCGATTACTTTTTGGAGGGGGGCGATCGCGGCTTCGAAATTGCTTTTGTCGATGTCGCGCCGCGCTTCATCGAGCAAATCATTCAGCGGATTGGCAACTTTTTGGGTCTTCGATTGCAGGGCCGGTCTGGGTTTGGCGACAGACTGCGTACTCGGTGAGGATTGGTTGCCTAGTAGAGGCGCAGCACCCCGACAGGGTCGGGGCAGGTGCTGTGCCCCTACCAAGATGACGGAAGCACATAGAAAAACTCGCATCGCACTCGGGCGGAAATGAGCTGGCTTCATGGCTCAGCCGAAGGAATCTTGGCTCCGTTGGAGATAATAGCCGAAGGGCCTGCTGATTTGGATGCGCCGTTTGCGGAACGCTTTGCCTGGCCGTTTCCGTTGAGGACTCGGGCGAGAAAGTGGCCTGTGTGCGATTGCGTGTTGCGGGCTACTTGCTCGGGCGTTCCGGTGGCGACAATCTTGCCGCCCTGGTCGCCGCCCTCGGGGCCAAGATCAATCAGCCAGTCCGCGGATTTGATGACGTCAAGATTATGCTCGATGACGAGGAGCGAAGCTCCGCCTTCGAGCAGTTTGCGGAAGGCGCTGAGGAGCTTGGCGATGTCGTCGAAATGCAAGCCGGTGGTGGGCTCGTCGAGAATGTAGAGAATGCCCTCGTTGTCTGTGCCGCTGAGGTGCGCGGCCAGTTTGAGGCGCTGCGCTTCTCCGCCCGAGAGCGTGGTGGCGGATTGGCCGAGGCGCAAGTAGCCAAGGCCAATTTCATTTAAAACTCGGAGCTTGGAAACAATTTTGGGAACGTTGACAAAAAAGGCCAGCGCTTCGCGAACCGTCAACTGCAATACGTCGTGAATGTTCTTGCCATTCAGCCGCACTTCCAGAACGCCGCTCTTGAAGCGCGTGCCGCGGCACTCCTCGCAGATGAGTTCCACATCCGCCAGAAACTGCATTTCCACGGTGACGGTGCCGTCGCCCTGGCAAGTTTCGCAGCGGCCTCCGGGCACATTGAAGGAAAAATGGCCGGGGCCGTAGCCGCGACGCTTGGCGTCGGGCGTGGCGGCAAAAGTTTCGCGAACGGCGTCGAAGGCCTTGAGATAAGTGGCGGGATTCGAACGCGGGGTGCGGCCGATCGGAGATTGATCGACAATCACGACTTCGCGGACGTTGGCGTCGCCCTCGAGGCGCTCGCAGAATTCCTTGATGCTGCCGCCCACATGCTTGGCTGCCAGTGCTTTGTAGAGCACGTCGTGAACTAGCGTGGATTTGCCGGAACCGCTGACTCCGGTAACCACCGTGAGCGTCCCGAGGGGGATCATCACATCCAGATTCTGAAGGTTGTGCAAGTTTGCGCCATAGAGGCGGAGAAACTTGCCCGAGGGTTTGTGGCGCACGTTGGGCACGGGAATGCGCAGTTCCCCGCTGAGGTAGCGGCCCGTCAGCGATTTATGCTCATTCAGCATAGCCGCGTAAGGGCCAGCGAAGAGCAGCTTGCCGCCGAGTTCTCCAGCGCCGGGACCGAGATCGATGACGCAATCGGCGGCCTGGATGGTATCGGGATCGTGCTCGACGACGAGCACGGTGTTGCCCAGATCGCGGAGCGACTTGAGAATATCGATGAGCCGCTGGGTGTCGCGCGGATGAAGGCCGATGGAAGGTTCGTCAAGAACGTAGAGGGCGCCGACGAGATGCGAACCGAGCGAGGTCGCCAGCTGAATGCGCTGGGATTCTCCGCCGGAGAGTGTTGAGGTCAACCGGTCGAGAGTGAGGTAATCGAGGCCGACTTCATCGAGGAACTGCAGGCGCGTTCGAATTTCCTCGAGAATGCGATCCGCGACTTTCAAGTGCCCTTCGGAGAGTTGCAGTGTGGAAAAGAGAGCGCGCGCTTCTTTGACGGTGAGTTGGCAAACCTCGGTGATGGCTTTTCCCGCCACGCGCACGGCGCGAGCCTCGGCGCGCAAACGAGTTCCGCCGCACTCCGGACAGCTGGCATAGCCGCGGAAGCGACTGAGGAAAACGCGCACGTGCAGCTTGTATTTTTTTCGCTCCAGCCAGGTGAAAAAACCTTTGACGCCTTGGTAGTCGTTCTCGGGATCGCCTTCGAGGATCAAGCGGCGTTGTTCGGCGGTAAGTTGACGCCAGGGCACGTTTGTGGGGATGCCCCGTTCACGCGCCCACTTTTTTGCTTCCTGGAAAAGCACGCGGTAACGCGGCTTGGTCCACGGCTCGATGGCGCCGTCGTCGAGAGACTTGCCGGCGTCGGGCACCACGAGATTCAAATCGAAATCGATGGTATTTCCAAAACCCTGGCAGCGGGGGCAAGCGCCGTATGGATTGTTGAAGGAGAAAAGACGGGGCTCGGGTTCCTGGTAGAGAGTTCCGTCGTTCTTGCACTCGAAGCGTTCGTTGAAGGTGAGGCGCTCGGGAGCGTTGCTTGCGCCGTCGGCGACAAATTCGAGAATGGCCTCGCCCTGCCCTTCGCGGTAGCAAATTTCGATGGAGTCCACGAGGCGCGCACGCGATTCCGGATTTACCGCGAGGCGGTCGACGAGAACGTAGACGGGCTTGGAAAAATCGACGTCCAGAAGCGATTCGGGAGAAGAAAATTCGTGGATCCGTCCGGCCTGGTAGAGCCGATTGAAACCGCGCTTCTGCAAATCGAGCAGCGCCTGGCGGAGAAGCTCGGGTGGCGGAGCGGCGGCGGCTTTCTTGGCGCCGCGTTTCGAAACCGCGGAGGGTGCTGGGGCGGCGATGCGAAACTGGTGCAACACGTAAAAGCGGCGGCCCGGCGCGAGCGACAAAATGCGCGTGGCAATTTCATCCGGATTGTCGCGGCGCACTTCCGCGCCGCATTTAATGCAAAACGTTTGCCCGCATCGGGCAAAAAGCAGGCGCAAATAGTCGTAAATTTCGGTGGCCGTGGCTACGGTCGAGCGAGGATTGCGGGTGGAATTTTTCTGGCGGATGGCTACCGCCGGGGCGATCCCGGAAATTTCATCGACGTCGGGTTTTTCCATGCGCTCGAGAAATTGCCGCGCGTAAGCGGAGAGCGATTCCACGTAGCGGCGCTGGCCTTCCGCGTAAATGGTGTCGAAGGCGAGGGAGGATTTTCCGGAGCCGCTGACACCGGTGACCACGGTTATCGCGTTATGCGGAATCTCGACGCTGATGTTCTTGAGATTGTGGACGCGGGCGCCCCGGACGCGGATGGACTCCTGCTCCGGCGGGGCGACGATGGGTACGTGGGTGAGTTCTTTGGTAGCCAAAGGAAGCCTAGACAGCGCGTTTCGAGGGTGCTGCCTAAACTTCAAATTATACGTCGGCTGTCAAAATGGGGCAAACGGCGAACCGGCGCTGACGCATACGCCGGAAAATCGCCCGGGGACTTCAGGGCTCCTCGGCGAGCGTAATCTGACCGATGCCGCCTTCGACTTTCAAGTGAATCGTGGCTTGAGATTTCCCATACGCGTCGTTGGTGTAAGTGTCGCCGTCGTGCTTGAGGCCGTGAACGTCGATCGAGCCGATGCCGCCGGACGCATGAGCAATGACGCCGACGTTTTTCGGGAGGCGGATGTCGGCCTGTCCCACGCCGCCTTCAATGTTGGCGGTCAAGTCGGTTTTGCGGTCGCCGGTGAGGTCAACATCCATCTGGCCGGCGCCGAGATTGAGATCCAAGCGAGTGAGCGGAACGTCGCGAAAATGCAGATCCCCATGCCCAGCCCCCATGTCCACTTTCAACTCCAGCGGAACGTCCTTGCTGAAATGAAGATTCCAGTCATTTTGGGAAGGTCCGAAGTGAACGGAGCCGGAATTCTGAGAAATGTGGAGTTGGCCGACGCCGCTATCGACGTGGTAATCGATGTGCGGAGCGTCGAAGGAATTGTTGAAGGTGAAGTCAGCATCGAGCATGTGAATTGCGCCGCCATTGATGATGAGCTGCCCCGCGGGCAGGTCCAGCGCGGCATGGGCAGATTTGGCGCCCTGCGGATCCACAGTTTGTGTGGTGTGCTGAGATCCCGAGGAGAAGCCATGGCGGCGGGAGAAACCACGTCCGTGCCAGAGCAGGAAGACCAGAACAATGACAAAGGCAAGGGCGCCAAAGGTGGCGCCGACGGAGATTCCGGGAGGGGCATTGGGATTGCGGCTTCGATAGGTGGAATCCCAAATCTTGCCGACTCCGATGAAGATGAGGATAAGGGGCCAGTAGGTCGCGAGAATCGGCCAGGGATCGAAGGCGGGCCGCCAGTTGTGGAAGAGAAAGAGAGCCCCGAGGGTAATGAGAATGATCGGGAAGACTAGGGAAAGTCTCCTGGGATGACCGTCCTGGGGCATGGCAAACCTCCGCTGTCTTGTACTACGCACGCGGAAGGAAAATAGTTCAGCGAGCGGGTGGGTACACTCTACAACAACGGGGGCGCTGGCAAAAACTGCTAGAGCTGCGGTAAAGGTGGGGCTGCTCAGAGCCGGGCTGAAGCCCGCTTCTACGCCGGCGAGATATGGCAGCATGGCAAATGAGGAAGAACGGGGTGTGGTAGAGTGCGATTGATAACGGCGCGAGGGACTCGATCATGAAGGAATTCGAGAGAATTTTCTGGATTGTGCTGGACAGCGTGGGCATCGGAGAGCTTCCGGATGCGGCGGAATATGGCGACGTGGGCCGAAACACACTAGGGCACATTGCGGAATCGCGCGCGCTGGAAATTCCGAATCTGGTGCGGCTGGGACTGGCTAACATTGCACCGTTGAAAGATCAGACGCCGGCCCCCGCGCCGATTGGGGCCTATGGAAAGGGCGTGACGCGCTCTCCGGGGAAAGACACCACGACCGGACATTGGGAAATGGCAGGCGTTTGCCTGGACCAGGCGTTCCCTGTTTACAAGCATGGATTCCCAAAGGAATTGATCGAAGAGTTCGAGAAACAGATTGGCCGCAAGACCATCGGGAACAAGCCGGCGTCGGGTACCGAAATCATTAAGGAACTTGGCGAAGAACACGTGCGAACGGGCAAGCCGATCGTGTATACGTCGGGCGACAGCGTGTTTCAGATCGCCGCGCATGAAGAGGTGATCCCGATCGCGGAACTGTACCGCATGTGCGAAATCGCGCGGAAATTACTGGATGGGCCGCATCGCGTGGGGCGCGTGATTGCGCGGCCGTTCGCGGGAACTCCTGGAAACTTCGTGCGGACCACGCGGCGGCATGACTATGCGGTGGATCCGCCGAAGCCGATGCTGATGGACGTTCTCGTGGAGCATAAAGTTCGCGTATTTGGAATCGGCAAGATTCATGATATTTACAATGGCCGCGGAGTCGAAGAATACGTAACGACGAAAGGCAATGCCGACGGCATGGAGAAAATGACGGCGGCGGTTGGCGAGCGCGAAAGCGGGCTTATCTTTTGCAACCTGGTGGACTTCGACATGCTGTACGGCCACCGGAAAGACGTCGAGGGTTTTGCGAAATCCCTGGAAGAATTCGACCGCCTGCTTGCGGATTTCTTGCCGCTGCTGAGCCTTTCCGACATGTTGCTGATCACCGCGGACCACGGCTGCGATCCCGACCCGCATTGGGCCACGACGGACCATTCGAGGGAGTACGTGCCGATACTGGCGTATTCGCCGGGAGGCGGCGCGGGCGTAAACCTGGGAGTGCGGAACACGCTCGCCGATATGGGACAAACGATTGCGGAAAATTTTGGCGGAGCGATCCCGCATGGGAAGAGCTTTCTGAGTGAGATGAGGAAGCAACGAAGCACTGAAGCAGTGAGGTAGCGTAAACCAAAAGGCGTGAATTGTGTTCGGAATTGCCGCGTCAGAACCAGTCGCTGCGGTAGGCTACCCACCAACTGAACATGCCGATGGGAATGGTGGCCAGCAGCGACCACATGATTGGTAAGCTTAAGTCTGCAATCAGACCTAGCACGATGAAGACGCCCCAGAAGACTTTGCGTTCCATCCCTTCATTTTAACGCGCGAATTCTGAAGTGGCAGCCAGAGATAGCGGCGGTTTCGAGGAGGAACACATCTCGGACAGGTGTGCCTAATTTCTCGATCATCATCAAGAAAAGATGTCATGCGAAGGAATGAGCCGCACGCGGCTGATTTGGTCTTGTGGATTCCGAAGCGTTGCGGATACAGTAGGAGCGCCACAACAACCTTACTCTATGACGGACACACGCCAAGCACTCGGGCGAATACTGGTCGCTCTTTCACTCGTCGTTTTCGGGGTGCAACATTTTATTTATGGCGGGTTCGTGGCAACGCTGGTGCCTGCGTTCATGCCGGGGCGCCTGTTCTGGGCGTACTTCGTGGGAGTGGCGTTCTTCGCGGCGGCCGCAGGTATTCTCTACCATCTCCTGGCGCGAGCCGCGGCGACTATGCTGGGAGTGATGTTTTTTCTTTTCGTCGTGCTGCTCCACATTCCGCGCATCATCGGCAATTCCACCAACGGGAATGAATGGACGAGCGGGTTTGTGGCGCTCGCCATGTGCGGGGGCGCCTGGATTCTTGCCAGTGCCGCTCCTCTCGACGAGCGCGAAAAAGCGGACCCATTCCTCAAACTTGGTAAATACTTCTTTGCACTGGCGTTTGTGGCCTTCGGGATTCAACATTATGTCTACGCCCGTTTCGGTGCGGGATTGGGCCCGCCCTGGTTTCCGGGAAGTCCACTCCTGGCGAGTTTTGACGGCACTGTCCTCGTTGGCGGAGGAGCTGCGATAGTGCTCGGAAAGAAGGCGCGAGCGGGGACGACTCTCTTGGTAACGATCCTTTTCCTTTTCTTCCTGCTGCTCTACGTTCCCCGCATCATCGGGCAACCGCATAATCCGAACCCGTGGACCAGCGGGTTCGAGATTCTGGCGTTGTGCGGGTGCGCTTTGGTTCTGGCTGGCAACCTGCCTAAAGAAGAAAAAGAGCGGGTCTAAAGACCCGCCACTAGCGGCGCCGGGCTCGCGGCCTGGCCCGGGTAAATGCCGCGCAGTATCTACAGAGACTGATTTGGTTCATCACGACTTCCTAACGTGATGAACGGTACGCTGGAAGCTCGGAGTGAATGAACTTTCTGGCGGAAGGAGCACGAGTATGTTTAACAAAGGTGGAGGGCGTGAAGACGGTGCGTTTGAAATGAGGAGGGACGGGCCGCTCATAAAGCTTGGAGCAATTGGCATCGGTGTGATCGTGGTGCTGGTGGTGCTGGGGGTTTTCTTGCTGAGGGTGACGCGCATCGAGGCGGGACACGTGGGCGTCGAGATCAACCTGGCGGGCAAGCAGCGCGGGGCGTCGGAAATCCCGGTGCGCACGGGCTGGGTGGTGTATTCGCCGCTGAGCACGCAGATCATTGAGTTCCCGACATTCGTGCAGACGGTGAAATGGACCAAGGACACGAACGAAGGACATCCGATCAACGAGGAGATGGGCTTCAACTCCAAGGAAGGGATGGAGATCTTCGTGGACGTATCGCTGTCGTACGCGATCGAATCGGCGAAGGCGCCGGACTTCTACGTGAAGTACCGCCTCGCGGACATGGAGTCGTTCACGCACGGGATTCTGCGGGACGTGGTGCGCAACTCGCTCAACGAGGTGGCTTCTACGTACGTGGTGGAGGATATTTACGGCGAGAAGAAGGCGGAGTTTCTGAGTAAGGTGCAAGCGAAGATCGAGCAGAAAATGTCGCCGGTGGGCGTGAGCGTGCAGCAGTTTGGCTTCATCGGTGCGCCGCGCGTGCCGACGGTCATCGCCACAGCCATCACGGCGAAGGCGCAGGCAATCCAGCAGGCGGAGCGTGCCCGGAACGAACTGGCGACGACGCAAGCCGAAGCCGCGAAGAAAATTGCGGAAGCGGAAGGCGATGCCAAGTCACTGGTAACGCGGGCACAGGGCGAAGCGGACGCCAACCGCATCCGGCAGAATTCGCTGACACCACAGTTGCTGGAACTGCGGCGGATCGAGAACAACCGCGCCTTGATCGACAAGTGGAACGGGCAGTTGCCGACGGTGCAAACGGGACAGGGCGGAGGGATGATTTTGCAGTTGCCTAAGGCGCAATAGAGAGCAACGGGCTGGAAGATTGTCGAGAGAGAGCTGCTGGCCAGCCCGGACGGCACGTTTACGGCTGGGGATTTTGCGGGGGAGCTTGTGGATTCTGAGGCGGATTCTGCGGCTGGTTGGTGGGACTCTGGCCAGGTTGCTGGCCGAGAGGTTGACCCAATCCTGTTCCGGTCTGCAAGCCGGGTTGACCCGCTCCGAAACCGTCCTTGGAGGGATCCCAAATGAATTCGAAGAGGCGATAATTTTTGGCTTTGTCGTAGACGATGATGGAAGACTTGTTGACCTTGCTGCCGACGCCAATGATGTTGCCGCCGATGATTGTGGGGGTGTCGCCAGTAGGGATGGCTTGCGAACCCGGGGCACCTTGATCAGCGCTTACGGGAGCCCCTGTGGTGGCTGGCGGATTTGTCCCGGAAGCTGATGTGCTGGGCTGCGTCCCGTTCTGGCCCGGCTGGGTGCCAGCGTTGGGCTGGCCGATTCCGCCCGATTGACCAAAAACACCTGATTGACCAAATGCGCCGGCTTGCCCCGGAGTGCCAGGTCCATTCAAGGCGCCCGCGGGAGTGCCGATTCCCGCGGCTTGGGGAAACAGGAGATTCTGCTGCGGAGGCTTCAGGCTGCCTATCAACTGACCCGCGGGACCCACATAAATAAATCTCCACGAACCGTCTTCTTTGTTCATGGGATCTTTGTAGGCCTGGCGCATGAAGCGGAGAGAACCCAGCTTGGGTTTGGTGAGATCGTCAAGGGAAGTGGGAAACTTGCCCATCTTGCGGTAGTAGAGTTTCACGCCGCGGGTGTATTGCTTGCCGCGCCAGATCATGTCCTTTTCTTTTTCGCGGCGGCCCTCGGTGAGGACATTCGGCGCGACGGCCATTACGGAAATGAGCAGAAGGGTGGTGAGGAAAATAACCACGAGCAAGGCGAAGCCGCGCTCGGAGCGTTTCCCTGCCATTTGTGGACGTGCGGAGTTCATGCTCATGGCGGGGGCGCCGCCTGTTCTTCGAGGGGAGCGGTGCCGCGGAGACCGGAGGAAAGCTCTTCGTATTCCAGATTGGCGTTGCCAATTCTGAGAATACGGAAACGATTCAGCAAGAGTTCGCCTTCCGCGACGACGTAAATCTCCTCGCCATTGGTGAAAAAGGCGAGGCGGACGGTGCCGTTGGGAACAGTGCCGAAGCCGAAGAATTTGACCGGCAACGGCGACACCTTCGGTTCAGGCGGTGGCGGAGGAGGAGGCGGCGGAGGAGGCGGATGTTTCTTGTCATATTTTGGAGCCGGCGGAGGCGCGGGAAGAGGAAGTTCGCGGCTGAAAATATTGCGTCCCCCGCTCTTGTATTCTGTCTTGCGGGCGCGGTCGACAGCTGAAAAATGGAGCTGGGGGTTTTCCACGGAAAGTAACTTAGGATTCTGTGGCAGGGAGCCGGCATCGGCGGTTAGTACGGATCTGCCATGGTCGAGATACAAAAACCAAATGAAGCCGGCGATCAACAGGAGCGCGGCGAGCACAACGAGCTGTTTCTTCTGCTTCATGCCGCGGTCCTGAAATAGGTTTTGAGGTGCAGGGCGACCTTGATGACATTTGCGGATGCCTGGTGGGAAGGGTCGGAAGCGAGCGTCAAAGTATCCACGGCGTACAGATTCGGCGAACGCTGCAACGCGTTCAAGAATACGATCACACTTTTATAGTTGCCATTGACGGTGGCATCGACCGCCACCTCGGTTATGCCTCGGCTGGAAATCTCCGTGCGCTTGAAAGCCAGATCCTCGAGTTGAATGCCGCTCTTTCCGGCCATGGCGCCGAGTTCCGAACGGACGGCGGAATAGCCGGAACTTGCCGGAAAGAGCGATCGTTCGAAAAAATCGCACTCTTTCTGGGTGGCGGGAATGTTATCGCGAATCTTTTGGGCGCGTTCAATATCGGCTTTCAAGAGATTGTGCTGTTTGGTTACGCTCAGCTGTTGTTGGGGCGCGTGTGGGGCAGAGGAAAGCTGCCAACTGTAGGCCGCCAGGGCGACATCCGCAAGGACCAGAAGAATCACGAAGGCGAGAATGATCCGTTTCCGCATTGTGAAATCGCGCCGCATTAAGTCCTCAAATAGACGGTGGTCAACAAGATGACCTTTTGATCGCCGTTCTGGACACCAGTGATACCAGCGGAATGAACATTTAAAATTTGAACTTCGGTAAATTGTTTTGATTCGATGAGGGCATGCTCGAATTTCGATTCTGCCTCGTCGCTGGAGGCGCCCACGGTCAGTTTCAGTTCAACGTGGCCAGCTGCCTGCTTGGGCTCGATGCTGATGACGCGCACGCCGCCCGGAAGGATATGCTCAAGGTCCATGAACATGAGCGTCCAATTGAAGCTGCGGGCGTCGAGGATGGAATTGATGAAATCAGCGCGATCGTGCAGTTCCGAGATGTCCTTTCGGTGGAAAAATGCGTCCAGGTCCTGGCGCTGCGCTTCCAGCCTGCCCATCTCCTGGCGGGTTTTTTGCGTGCGGGCCCGCAGCTCGGCATCGAGTTTGCGGACGGAATAGACGTGCCAGCCCAGAGCGAGGAAGGCGAGACCCGCGAAAACCGCCGTGACACCAGCGCCCGCCAGGAACCGGCGGTGCGTTTCCAAAGCCTGGGTCGCTAAATTGAGACGAACTTTCATTTCTTCACTGGCCTCGATACGGAAAAGCGTTTGCTAGCCACGTTGCAGCACCCAACCGATCAGACCTTCCAAGTCACGATCCGCGAGCGGACGGGCATCCTCCTTGATGCGGCCATCGGAGACCGCAGAGTGCACCAGGGAACGCACGTCGCAATGGAATTCAAGCTCGATGGGCTGGACAAACTCGGGAAGGCGGGGGCCAAGTCCGGCGACACGAACGGAGTGAATGGTTTCCTTCCAGGTGTCCTGGTAGTAAGCGGCCACGGGAAAAATCTCCTCGAGAAGCATCTGGGGCGTGAGGTTTGCGCCGTCGACTGGCAACTCCGTGCAACGATATCCGCACAAGACGCCGTCGCGCACGATCGCCGTGGTCAGAGTGGAGCCGGAGACGCGCGCGAGAAGGGTGGGCTTCTCGTCTTCGAGGAGGGAGATGGCGGCCAAGGAAGCGCTCAGCACAATGCCAGGATGCAGCCCGGTACCCTCGACGAGGGATTCGTACTCACGGATGATGCGGAGGCGCGCCAGCGCGGTGACAACATCAACACCGGCCTCGCGCGGCGCTTGGCGCATGTATGAGATGAGTGTCTCATCGGCTTCAAAGGGGACGCTTTTCTTCAGTTTCCAGCGCAACATCGGGACAGCTTCTTCCGCCGAGCGCGGGAATTCCTCGAAGTGTTGCACGAAGACGCGAATCACGGTATCGGGAAGGATCAGAGCAACGTCTTCCTCGCGGCAACGCAAACGCTCGCAAATCTTGGCGACCGCGGCCTTGACGAGAGCGGAGTTCACAATGTTGGCTTCGACGGCCGAGGGAACCAGCGCTCCGGCGGGCAAGGACTCCACGGCGTAGGCATCCAGGGAACCGGCGTGGTTCCAGCGGGCGGCAGCGACACGGTCCGGGGCAAGCTCGATTGCGACGGGGGAGTACGGCATGGCATCGAGCCAGCGTGCCGCGCGGCGCACCCACGCGAACTGGTAAATTCCCTGCCTGGATGTAACGGCGCTACTCAACGAAAGTCACCTTGTTAATCTCTTTCACCGTGGTGATGCCCGCGCGAATCTTGGCAAGACCGCTTTCGCGCAGGGTAATCATGCCCTCTTCGCATGCGATCCGTTTGATCTCCGAGGTGGGCCTACGATCCACAATCATTTCGCGGATGCGGTCGGTCAAGTCAAGCAATTCGCAAATGGCCGTGCGGCCATGATAACCGGTGCCGGAGCATTCCAGGCACCCGGCGCCCTCGGCAAACGTAACGCCGCCCCACACAGCGGGATCGAGGCCCGCTTCTTTCAATTCCTCGGGAGAATATGTCTTGGGCTTTTTGCAAACTGGACAGATTACACGAACGAGGCGCTGCGCCATGATGCAGTTCAGGGCGGAAACAAAGTTGTAGGGCTCAACACCCATGTTAATGAAACGGCCGATAACGTCGGTCACGTTATTGGCATGGACAGTGGTGAAAACGAGGTGGCCGGTGAGCGCCGATTGGATGGCGATCTGCGCGGTTTCCTGGTCGCGAATTTCGCCGACCATGATTTTGTCGGGGTCGTGACGCAGGATGGAGCGCAAGCCGCGCGCAAAGGTGAGCCCCTTCTTTTCGTTCACCGGAATCTGCGTGATGCCACGGAGTTGATACTCGACGGGATCTTCGATGGTGACGATCTTGTCCTCGTCGGTCTTGATCTCGTTGATGGCAGCGTAAAGCGTCGTGGTCTTGCCGGAACCGGTCGGACCGGTGACCAGGACCATGCCATACGGTTCGCGGATGTAGCGGCGGAAGCGGCGGGTTTCTTCCGGGGAGAAACCTACAACGTCGAGAGTCAAGCTCGAGAATTTTTCCGAAAGCGTTTCTTTGTCCAGGACGCGGAGAACGGCGTCTTCCCCGTGACTGGCGGGCATGATGGAGACGCGAAGGTCGATGTAACGGCCCTTGTATTTCACGCGGAAGCGGCCGTCCTGGGGAACGCGGCGCTCGGCGATGTCCAGATCGCTAAGCACCTTGATGCGCGAGAGCACTGTGGAATGCCATTCCTTGGCGATAGGCTGCATGGCGTGCTGCAGCACGCCGTCGATGCGGTACTTGACGGCCACTTCGGTGTCGCGCGCTTCGATGTGGATGTCACTGGCGCGGCGCTCGAGTGCGGTGAAGATAATGGTTTCCACCAGGCGCACCACCGGGCTGGCGGTGCTGTCGCGAGTCAAGCGGTCGCCGGAAATGGTTTCGTCGGTTTCCTCTTCGTCCTTGGACGTTTGGAGAGTGAACGCTTCGGTGGCCTGCTCCAGGACGCGCTGCGACTGCTCGGTGCGTTTCAATATGTCGCCAATCTGGCGGGCGGTGGCGACCCGAATCAGAAGTTTCTTTCCCAGCAGCAGGGGCAGCTCATCGCTCATCTGCACCTGGCCGGGGTCCGCCGCGGCGATGGACAAAACATTGTTCTGGAGTTGCAGGGGCACGAAGTTGTAGCGGAACATCAGGTCCGCTGGGATGGTACGAAACAGTTCCGCATCGATGCGCTGCTCGCGGAGGTCAATGAACGCGAAGCGGTACCGTTCCGCGAGTTTGCGCGCGACTTCGCGTTCGTTCTGTTCGTCAGCGTCGCCTGGAAGCCCGGGCGCTGGAGGAAGTTGTTCCGTAGTGGCCATAATTCCTTACTTTGCCCCCGTCGTGGAGAAAGAAAAGATGGGCAAGTACAGTGAAATCAAAATGAACGCGACCAGCAACCCCATAAAGATTAGTAGAACCGGCTCAATGAGGGAAACGAGCGCGCCCAAACGCAAATTGACCTCTTCCTCATAGAACTCGGCCACGCTGTTGAGCATGGGAGAAAGCGCGCCGCTGGATTCCCCAACCTCAATCATATCCAGGGCCATTTCCGGCATGACGCCCTTGGAAGCCAGGGCAGCGTGCAAGGATTCGCCTTCGCGGACCATCTGGGTGGCCTGGCCGACGGTGGCGCGCAGCAATTTGCTGGTGATGGCGTCGCTCGCGGTCTGGAGTCCGGCTACCAGGGGAGTGCCGCCTGACAAAAGCGTGGAAAGCGTGCGGGAGAACTGCGCGACTTGAAACTTAAGAAGCGTGTCCCCAATCACCGGCAGGCGAAACTTCAAGCGATCGAAGGCGGTGCCGCCTTCTTCGGAACGGGACCAAAGGAAAACGGTGACTGCCGCGAGGGCCATCGCAGCCACAACTCCCAAAAAAACAAAGCGATAGTCAACCGTCAAGGCAATCAACAATCGCGTGGGTGTGGGGAGCTCCGCGCCCAAGTCGCGGTAAAGAAGAGCAAACTTCGGAATCACAGCAGTGACCAGATAAGTCACGATGACGATCGCCACGCTGATCAACAATACGGGGTAGACCAGACTGGCAAGAATCTTTTTGCGAACACCAGTGCTCACGCGCTGATAGGCAATGTACTGTTCCAGGACGCCCGGCAAATTCCCGCTCTTCTCTCCAGCAAGGATGGCCGTCGAATAAACTTTGGAAAACACACCGGCTTCGTCGACGGCCTCGGAAAGAGACTTTCCTTCCCGCACGCGGTCGCGGATCTGGGAGATCACCGGGCGGAGTTTGGGAGAGGAGGCCCGGGTGGCGAGAAGATCCAGGGATTTCAAGATGGGTAAGCCGGCTTTGATGAGGGTATTGAACTGCTGATTGAGAATCAGGAATTCCGAACCGCCAATCTGTCGCCCGCTTTTCTGGCGAAGCAGATCGGCCAGACGGCCGCCGCGGGATTGCACCGAATAGACGTACAAGCCACGGTCCACGAGCTTCTGGCGTGCTTCTTCCAGGGTGTTCGCGGCTTCGACGTGGGAAAAGACACGCCCGTCGGCGTCCGCCACGCGGCAGAGAAATTGACCCATAGCCTATCAGTTTACCTCATCTAGTTGATATGCGGGGAAGGCCCGGGAGGTTGGCTGTTCCTTTCAGGAAACGGTAGCGAAATACGTGCACGCTCAAGGGTTTACCCCACCGTTGCTTGCAGGTAATTCGCCATTCACAATGGCCACGCCGCGAGGAACTTCGAACCGGAAGAAAGAATCGGGCACGGCAGGATCAAACTTCCAGTCCTTGAATTTGAACTCGAGGTCGATTCCACCGCTCCCGCGCACGAGTATCCGGGCGAGTTCACAGGTATCCTGGTTGAATTCGAGAATTACCAGGTCTTTCCGCGCACGGACGGCGTCGTTCCCAGCCATTTGGTCAAACTTGGACTCCGCGCCTTTGAGCAGACAGGATAGCACCACGTCGCCATCCTTCTCTGGCTTTTCCGCACTGGCAAGATCGACTCGCGCGCAAATTCTCGAAAGTTTCATTTCGCCCGCAAGCAGCGCCAACGGCGTTCGCCAATCCTCGCTTTGTTTCGCGGGAACCCGCGTCACGGTGTGGTCCAGGGGAACGTAAAACCATGCCGACTTACCGTCCACGAGAAAAAGGTTTTTCTCCGGCGCTTCGTATTCCCAGCGCATCTTCCCCGGCCGCCGGAAGTAGGCTGTGCCCGATTCGGTGCGAAGCACGCGGCCGGATTCAGTGTAACGCTCAAGAAACGTGGCCTCGAGACTCGCCGCTTTGCGGTACTTACTTTCGAATTGATGCAAGAGGAGCGGCGCGGGGGAAGCCTTCGCAGGAGTCGAGGAGGGAGCGCTCTGGCTGACCGATAGAAGAGGAGAAAGTACGAAGAGAAGAAGGGCATACTGTCGGCGACGAAGAATGGAACGCATGCGCTGAGTATAGCAAGCAGGCGGCGTTGCCAAGAAAATGCATTTGCCGATGGCAGCCACAGGGCTGAGCCTTGCTAAATGCTGAGAATGACAGGCACAGGCCCAATGAATGAAAAGCTTCGTTAGATGGCGCGCTCAAGTCCTGGCAATCCGCGAGGTGCTGCTCCGCTTACAGTCGAAGTCCTTCCCTGACACCAGTGGAAAAAAGGAGGAAGCGAGATTTCCTCCCCGGTCCACAGGGACGGACAGGGAGTTAGTTAATAGGACCTGAAGTTCCGGGAACGTTCGCAACTCCGGAGCAAGATCCCACAGCGACACCGATAGCCGCAGCACCTGGAGTGACAAACTGGATTAGACCCGTTTGGTTCGCGCAGAACGCACGCACACCGGTGGTCTGCACCAAACTTGGAGTGGCATTCAGTTCGTATCCGTTGAGCACGCCGTTAAGCAGGATAGTACCGGCACCGTTGAAGACGTAGCCGCTCTTCGTGAATGGGGGCGTACTCAGAAGGGGATCGACTATGCAAGCTGCGGCAGCAGTCGCGACGGTGCAAGGGGCGGCTCCGCCCAGTTGCGCCAAACCAACAGCGAAACCGGTGCCCCAATTAGATTGATACGTGACTTCGGCGGTGTTCATGTTGCGGAGCGAGCTCACAGCAGATGATTCGTTTGCCAATATCTTCGAGCGCAGCAAATTCGGGATGGCGATGGCCGCGATAATCAGGATGACCGCCACGACGATGAGAAGCTCGATGAGAGAAAACCCTGTCTGTGTTTTTTTCATTGTAAGCCTCTACCGGACCTTAACCCTTTCCTTCTTATTCCGTCACACCGAAATACCTCGCCAAGTTATGAGGAGCACTTTACGGGCCAATCCTGTATCGGTCGACACTCTAGCCCACCGAATTTTGCCGCGATTACTTTGGAAGCCGCGCCAAGGCGGCGCCAGGTGCGCTGTATCATAAGGCCGCAGCAATCGTTGAGCAAGGACACAAATCCGTCGTAAAGTGACAACCCTCAAGTCACGCTAGCGAAAGCATTGCTGCAAATAGATAGGAAGAAAGATCACTTTCGCGCACGCTCGGAACTATCCTGACAAAAAAACGGGGAGGAAGCTGAACGAAGCTTCCTCCCCAATCCACAAGACTAGCTTGGGAGTTAGTTGCCGATAGGACCGGAAGTCCCAGGAACGTTCGGTACGCCTGCGCAAGCTCCCGCGGCGACGCCGATTGCGGCTGCGCCGGGAGTCACGAACTGGATCAGACCCGTGTGGTCCGCGCAGAACGCACGCACGCCGGTCGTTTGCACGGCCGTCGGAGTGGCATTCACTTCGAACCCGTTGAGCACGCCGTTATTCAGCAAAGTTCCGGCGGCGTTGAACACATAGCCGCTCTTCGTGTTAGGAGCGACGCTCAAGAGGGGGTCGATCAAGCAAGCTGTGACCGCAGTCGCGACGGTGCAAGGTGCGGCTCCGCCGAGTTGCGTCAAACCGACCGCGAAACCCGTGCCCCAGCTCGACTGATAGGTCACTTCCGCCGTGTTGATGGTACGGACCGAGCCGACAGCGGATGATTCGTTGGCTGCAATCTTCGAGCGCAGCAAGTTCGGAATGGCGATGGCCGCGATGATCAGAATGATCGCCACGACGATCAGCAATTCGATAAGAGAGAAACCCTTCTGTTTCTTCATGATGCTAGATCTCCTTAGGCTATTTGTGGTGCAAGAGCACACCCTTCATAGGGCAACCTGGGGACCAATATCCAGGCAAAAGATGTTTTGTGTTCCAATTTCCCTATCTTATTGATAATAGGAACCATAGCTATGGAAATGGGATTCAGCCTGGCAGACTTCCGGGCCCGAAAAACTGGCAAATCCCTTGGAGTTTGACCTTTTTTGTTCGCCGCCAGGAGCACAAACTGTCACAGGAGTGGGGCTTTGCCTATGCAGGGGGGTCGAAGAAGAAAACATATGAGGCTTTCACTTTATCGATAGGAGCGTGGGCATTGTGCCTTGAAGCGTAAGGTGAGTCGCGAAGGATGTGCAGTTGTGCTGATGGTCCGAGATCCGTTCCTGCCGCCGACAAAGAAAAAGGGGGAGGAAGCTAAACGAAGCTTCCTCCCCCAATCCGCAAGACTAGCTTGGGAGTTAGTTGCCGATAGGACCGGAAGTCCCAGCAACGCTCGGTACGCCGGCGCAAGATCCCGCAGCGATGCCGATTGCGGCTGCGCCGGGAGTCACGAACTGGATCAGACCCGTGTGGTCCGCGCAGAACGCACGCACGCCGGTCGTCTGCACGGCCGTCGGAGTGGCGTTCACTTCGAACCCGTTACGCACGCCGTTGTTCAGCAAAGTTCCGGCAGCGTTGAACACATAGCCGCTCTTCGTGTTAGGAGCGACGCTCAAGAGAGGGTCGATCAAGCAAGCTGTGGCCGCAGTCGCGACGGTGCAAGGTGCCGCTCCGCCGAGTTGCGTCAAACCGAGGGCGAAACCGGTTCCCCAGCTCGACTGATAGGTCACTTCCGCCGTGTTGATGGTGCGGACGGAGCCGACCGCGGATGATTCGTTCGCTGCGATCTTCGAGCGCAGCAAGTTCGGAATGGCGATGGCCGCGATGATCAGAATGATCGCTACGACGATCAGCAATTCGATAAGTGAGAAACCCTTCTGTTTCTTCATGATGCTAGATCTCCTTGAGAAATTTTATGGTGCCAGAGCACGCCGTACTAGTATGCAAGCCCGAGGCCAACCTCCGGAAGAGTGCTGAAGGCCGTTCCAGGAAGTGTAACTACTGTACAATCAATGGCTTAGAGAAGAGGACCGTTCTAGTACTGGAGTTTGCGGTCTCCAAACCGAGGTTTGACGCTTTCCGTCGACGTTTTTTGTCCATCGAAAGAGCGTAGATGGTCACAGCTTGAAGGCCGTCGCGGCTTATTCACGGGGGCGCAGGACGCGCAGAAGATTGCAATAATCGTCGGTCCAGAGCAGCGGTTTGACGTTGGAGGAGGCCGGTTGGGAATCAACCTGCACGTCGGGAATGGCCAGCGAGGCGGCATCCCGCGAGAGCAGGACCCAGTTCGATTCGGAAAAGGGGGTGCGCGGGATGAATGGCGTGACTTGAAGCGCATGGAAATGGAATTCTCCGGCAATAGCGGCAAGGACCGGGCGGAGATCCAAGGTGTTGTTGCTGATGTGAACGGCGATGACCGATCTTGGTGAACGCAGATGCTTGGCGTAGACAAGAAACGCTTCGCGGGTCAGCAGGTGCATGGGTATGGCGTCGCTGGAGAAGGCGTCGAGGACGAGAAGGTCGAAATTTTGCGACTCGCCGCGCGCGGCCTCACGTTCCAGAGAGAGCCGCCCATCGCCGAGTACGACTTCGACGGTGGCCCGGGAGTCTCGGAGATAGGTGAAGTAGGGGTGGCTGCCAGCCGACCACTTGTAGACATCGGGATTGATCTCATAGAAGCGGAAGACGTCGCCGGGTTGGGCGAGTGTTGCGAGCGTACCGACTCCCATTCCAACCAAGCCGATGCGCATGGGGTGCAGCGGCCAGTTGGTGATGACCGCGTTGGCGCCGGACTGTGGGCCGTAGTAGCCGGTGGCGAGGTGAGCGCGAGCCGGATCCTGAAATTGAAAGCCATGCATAGTTTTTCCGTGACGCAAGGCCAAATAGCCTTCCGATGGACTTGCCACGACGGAGAGAACACCGTAGAAATTTCTGGAGCGCGCCTGGACGTTGTAGAACTCGGCTTTCTGGGTGATGGCGAGGCCGGCGGTGAGCAGCGCAAGCGTCGTGCGAGCGGCGACGCGAACCCAGAAGGGTCTCGGAGGCGAGGCGGAGCGGCGGCGCTCTCTTAGGAAGCAAATGAGCGAGCCGAGCAAGAGCGCTCCCGCGGAACCGAAGATGCTCCACCACGGAAGATGAGCCGCGGCACCCCAGACCGGAGTGAGGATCGCGGGCGCGAGCAGAACGACGCCCGCAAGGATGGAGAGAGCCAGGGAAAGGCGCCCCGTGTGCCACCAGGAGAACGGATCGCTCCTCGAGAGACTTAAGACGAGAGCCAAGCCGGCGAGGGCACCGAGGGGGAACTCCCAATAGCCAGGGAAGATGCGCGGGGCAAGCAAGCTGACAAAGATGCCGCCGACGGCGCCTCCGGCGGCGATGCAAAGATAAAAGGCCGTGAGGGATTCTGGAGCGGGACGCGAGCAAGCGGCTTCGCCGTGGCAAACCATGCAGCCAGCGAACAGCAGGGTAGAGTAGGCCGCGAGCTGTACCAGATAAGAGTACGTGGTGTTTGGAAGCGAGACTAGAATCACGAAACCCACAGCAACGGCAAACAGCGGTTGAAAGATCGCCCGGCGATACCAGCGAACGCTTTCAAAGCAGAGAATAAACGAAAGCAGGTAGAGGCTTAGCGGCAGGACCCAGAGAAAGGGGATGACGGCGACTTCCTGGCAGATGAGGTTTGTGGTCGCAAGCAGAAGCGTGGAAGCGCACGCGGCCAGGCAAATCCAACGAATCGGCAAAACCCATCCCAGCGGGGAGACGGAACGTGCGGTAGGGATGGGGAGGGGAGCAGGGTTGGAAGAGGCCGCGAAGTTGGAGCGCGCTATTGTCGCAGCGCAGACGCAACACGCAGCAACGTACGCGGCGTAGCCGGCGACCCAGATCCATGCTTGAGTGCGTAGCCGCAAATTCGGTTCGACGAGGAACGGATAGGAGAGCAGGGCGAGCAGAGAACCGGTGTTTGAGAGAGCGTAGAGTCGGTACGGGGAACGACGTGGCATGCTCCTGGCGAGCCAGTGCTGCAAAAGAGGGCTGGTTGTCGAAAGCAGAAAAAAGGGCAGCCCAACGGCAGCGAGCAGGAATTTGACAATCGTCCAGGTCGGGTCCGCGTCTGCTGGCGTGTGCCAAGTTGCTCCGTGGGAGATGGGAGTGGGCCAGATGCGGCTGAGAAACACGAGTGCGACGGCGGAAAGAAGTAACAGACTGAATTGAACGATTAATTGCCAGCGGAGCGAGACATGCGCGGCGACTCCATGCGCGTAGGAGTATCCGGCGAGGAGCAGGAGTTGGAACACGAGCAGGCAAGTCGTCCAGACAGCGGGCGCGCCGCCGAAAAGCGGCAGGATCTGCTTTCCCAATAGCAATTGGACCTGGAAGAGCAAGAAGGCGCTGAGGAAAATAGCCAGCGCAAAGGGGAGCTGAAGGATGACTTGCGATCTGGCGACGGGCGGACGGACGTTGGCGGTGGGATTCCCTGGCGGCGAAAGGCGGTCCGGGGGCGGTGCTTCCAGTGAAGTGCGCATGGGTTTCGAGGCTGTTTGCTAGATGTTGTGTTTCTTGGCGTAATGACGAAAGGAACGATATGTGATCTTCAAGAGTTCGGAGGCGCGGGTGCGAACGCCGCCGGTCTTCTCCAAGGCAGCTTGCAAGTACCTTCGTTCGGCTTCGGCGATTTCTTTTTCAAAATCCACGCCCTCCTCAGGAAAGTCGGCCATCCAGCCCCGTGAGGCACCTATGGAAGAGGCGCCCGAATAGCCGGCGATGCGATCCGGCAACACTCTCAAGGAAATCTCCCTGCCGGACTCCAATGCGACGGCGCGTTCCATGGTATTTTCGAGTTCCCGGACGTTACCTGGCCAATCATAGGCCTCCAAGCGGGTCATCGCTTCGGGAGAGATGCCCTCAATGGGCTTTTCCATCGTCTTGCGAAAAGTCTCGAGGAAGTGGCGCGCGAGGAGCGGGATATCCTCGCGGCGTTCGCGCAAAGATGGCACGTGTATGGGAATCACGCTGAGGCGATAATAAAGATCTTCGCGAAAACGGCCCTCGGCGATCTCCTTTTCAAAGTCTTTGTTAGTAGCGGCGATGATGCGCACATCCACGTCCGATTCTTCCGTGCTGCCAATCGGGCGCACTTTACCTTCTTGTAGGACACGGTAGAGCTTCACCTGCATGGTGAGGCTCATATTGCCGATCTCGTCCATGAACAGGGTCCCGCCATGGGCGGCCTGGAAGAGGCCTTGGCGGTTTTCGTTAGCGCCGGTGAAGGCCCCCTTCATATAACCGAAAAGCTCGGACTCCAGCAGGGTCTCCGGGAACGCGCCACAGTTAATGGTGATAAAAGGCGCTTGAGCTCGAGCGCTGTTTTCATGAATAGCACGAGCCACGAGTTCCTTACCAGTTCCGCTCTCGCCAGTAATAAGAACGCGACTGGATTGAGGAGCGACGGTTTGGATCATATCGAAGATGGCGCGCATGCTCGGGGCTTGTCCAATGATGTTGTCGAGACCCGTAAGGCGCCGAAGCTCCCGGCGCAGATACCCGGCTTCTTTCTTCCACTTGAGGTTCTCGGACACCTCATGCACAGCGAGGCGCAATTGATCGACTAAGGAGTCTCCCTTGATAACGTAGCGGTCGGCGCCCGAATTGAGCGCCGCGATGGCGGTATCCAGGGCTGGCAGCGCGGTCATCAGCAAAAAGAAGGATCCCGGGGCGATTTCCTTGGCGAATTTCAGGAGATCGACTCCGCTCTCGCCCGGCATACGGATATCCGAAATGATGATGTCGAAAATCTGCGATTCGAGCTTGCGCCTGGCGGCCTCCACGCTGTGCACCACTTCGACGCGGTGGCCCTCCTTGCGAAAGGTGATCTCCAGCAGCTCCCCGATCGATTTCTCGTCGTCGACGACGAGAATATGCGGCATCTCGCGAGCGGTATCCTTGATCGCGGCTTTTGTCCCTTGCATAAGGCTTCACGCAACTCGCGGCAGCTCGACGATGAATTCGGCGCCGCGGTCCTTTTCGGATATCACGCTGATCTTTCCACTATGTGCTTGCACAATCTGATAGACGATCGACAGCCCCAGGCCGGTTCCGCCTTCGAAACCCGACTGTAGAGGCTCAAAAATCTTGGCCCTTTGCTTTGGGTCGAGGCCGATACCAGTATCTTGAAAGGCGATGCGCAGCCAGAAAGGACGCTCTTCGAGTTTGACGGTGAGGGTGCCGCCATGGGGCATGGCGCGAAGCGCGTTGTCGCAGAGATTCCAGAAGACCTGCTTGATCTTATTGGCGTCCACGCGGGCGCGCAATTCGCTTCCGTTGAAGGCCCGGACAATCTGGAACTTGGAGCCGATGTCCGGTTTCTTCTCCATGAGCATCAGGGTTTCATCCAGGAGGCTGCGAACATCGGCCTGCTGGAATTCGTAGGTCTTCTCGCGGGAATAGTTGAGAAAGTCGGTGATGATGTTGTTGAGCCGCTCGGATTCCCTGCTCACAATGTTGACAAGGTGCTTTTCGTCTTCCTCTAGCGGCACGAGCCGCGCCAGTTCCTTCACCGCGCCGGCCATGGCCGTCAATGGCTGCCGAATTTCGTGGGCGATGGCGGCAGAAAGACGTCCCAGGGCCGCCATTCGCTCCTTGGTCGCCACTTCCTGTTCCAGGCGGCGAAGATCGGTGAGGTCCTGGAAGTTGAAAACGTAGCCATCGCGTTCCGAGTCGCGGGAGCGGAGCGGTGAAATGCTGATGCCAAGATAGCGGACCTCCCCGGAAGGGGTGCGAAAGTCAATCTCCTTTCTTAGCGAGAGGCGTTCGCTATTCTCGTAATGGCCGGGGAGCCAGAAGTCATCATTCAGTTCCTGCAGCTTCCTGCCGCGCACTTCCGCAAAGCGATGTCCGAGGATTTCCTCTCCGGTGCGATTCAGAAGGAGAATGCGTCCGCCCAGGTCCGTGGTGATCAAACCGCCGCGCATGGAGTGAATGATGTCTTCAGTGAAGTCCTGAAGGCTGAGGAGTTCCTCGCGCTTCTCTTCGAGCTCTACGCCCTTCTTGCGAAGAGACTGCGCCAGGAGGCTGGCCAGATAGGCCACTGCAAGAAACCCCAGAAGATTCGTGACCAGCCAGGAGCGGAGGGTCCCCAGCGTCGGCAGGCTCGCGAAGGTCCTCGGAATCTTTTCCGCGTAAGCCAGCCCGGCCATGCCCGCAAGCAGCAGAAAACAAGCCGCCGCAGTGAGAAAGGCGATGCGCCGGGAGAACAAGATGCTCGCAACGATAATCACCAGCAGATAGAGGGAGATGAAGTAGCTTTCCTGCAGGCCGGTCGCATACACCAGCAGCGAAATCATTGCTACATCGCCGGCAACCTGCAAGCCGCCATGCCAGCGCGCTTGCGGGAGCCAGCGTAAGAGAATGAGGTGGAGGATTCCGAGAGTGATCCAGAAGACGATCAGCGGCAGAAAAAAGCGGTTGGTAGCGAAACCCGGAATGTACTGCGGCCAGACGATTCCAATGGTCAGGATGAGGGTGATCGTCAAGAGACGAACACGCGTCAGCCAGTCCAGCCATTCCCTTGTTGCGAAGCTTTTGTCCATTGCACGCCCGCGCCTCTATCCCGGCGTCGAAGCATCCCCAAGTCCAGGCAGGAATCGCGAAAGACGGAGAGAAACCTCCCCGTCCCCCGCAATTGAATAACGCCGTCCGGGCGAATACCGCTTATTTGCCGCTCAACTTGCCAATAAGCGTGAACAGCGGCAAGTACATGGAAATGACCACGCCGCCGACAACCAGGCCGAGAAAGACGATCATAATGGGCTCGAGGGCCGTCAACAGGTCTTTTACCGCCGCGTCCACTTCTTCTTCGTAGAAATCGGCGATTTTCTGAAGCATAGCGTCCATCGCACCGGTCTGTTCGCCGACGGCAATCATCTGCGTGACCATGCCCGGAAACACCTCAGAATCTTTCAAAGGCTCGGTGAGCGACTTGCCTTCCTCGAGTGACCTTCTCACCTTTTGCAAGGCCCTCTCGACAACGGCGTTGCCGGCGGTACGGGCGGTGATGTCCAGGCCCTCAAGGATGGGCACGCCGCTGGAGATCAACGTGCCGAGCGTTCGTGTAAACCGGGCAACGGCAATCTTTCTCATCAGAGTGCCGAGGACCGGGAGCTTCAGGATGATGGTATCGAGAATAAAGCGGCCTTGCGGAGTGCCATACCAGACCTTCAGCCCGAAGATGCCCCCCACTACGGCCACGAGGATGAGGAGACCAAAAATGCTGCCGACGAAATTACTGAGAGCGATGACGATCTTCGTGGGCAGCGGAAGATCCACGCCCATGCCCGCAAACAAAGTAGCGAAAATCGGCACGACTTTCCAGAGCAGCAGGGTGATGACACCGGCCGCGACGGTCAAGACGCCTACGGGATATACGAGAGCGGACTTGACGGCGCGCTGCAGCTTGACGTTCTTTTCAATGTAGCTCGAAAGCCGCTGCAGAATGGTGTCCAGGATACCGCCGGTTTCGCCGGCCTCCACCATGTTCACGTACAGCGCGTCGAAGACTTTCGGCGAGCTGCGCATGGCGGCGGAAAGCGTGGCTCCGCCTTCGACCTGGCCGCGCGTTCCCGTCAGGACCTTTTGAAAGAACTTGTTCTCCTGCTGGCTCGCCAGAATCTCGAGACACTGGACGAGCGGCAGACCGGCGTCGATCATGACCGAGAACTGCCTTGTGAAGATGGCTAGCTCCTTGGCGTTCACGCCGCCGCCGAACGTGGGCATATTGAATTCCTTGCCCTTCTCGGTCATTTTCGTGGCGGTGATCTGCTGTCTTTTCAACAGGCCCGCCAATTCGGTCTTGTTCGAGGCGGTCATCACCCCGCTCACGCTGCCGCCGGAGCGGCTGGTCCCTTGATATTTATAGTCCGGCATTTGTTTGCCTCCTCAATCCTTCCATTCCTGAAGCATATGGCCCTTGAGCCAATTTCGTTTCTGCTAGCGCTTCCCGCCCACGGGGGCCTTGCCTGCGCCACCGGGGGACGAAACGCCGCGGTTGATCATGTCCTGCAATTCATCCGCATTTGACGAACGCGAGAGCGCCATGTCCAGGGTGATCATTTTTTGAAAGTACGCGTTTGCCAACCCCTGGTTAAAAGTTTGCATGCCCGTCTGGGTTGTACCAGTTTGCATCGCGGAATAGATCTGGTGAATCTTGTCTTCGCGGACCAGGTTGCGGATGGCGGGCGTGGGTATGAGCACTTCCATGATCATGGCTCGGCCGCGGCCATCGGAGCGTGGCAAGAGCGCCTGACAAAGAATGCCTTCGAGCACCATGGAAAGCTGCGCGCGAATCTGCGGCTGCTGATGCGATGGGAAAACGTCAATGATACGGTTGATGGTGGAAGCCGCGGAATTGGTGTGCAGGGTAGCGAAAGTCAAGTGGCCGGTTTCCGCGATGCGCAGGGCGGACTCGATGGTTTCCAGGTCGCGCATTTCGCCAATGAGCACCACGTCGGGGTCTTCGCGAAGCGCGGCGCGCAGTGAATTCGCAAAGGAATGCGTGTCGGCATGGACCTCGCGCTGATTGACCAGGCATTTCTTGTGATTGTGAAGAAACTCGATGGGGTCCTCGATGGTGATCATGTGCTCTTCGCGCTCGCCGTTGATTTTGTCGAGCATGGCGGCGAGCGTGGTGGATTTGCCGGAGCCCGTCGGCCCGGTAACGAGGACGAGTCCGCGGGGTTTGTCGCACAAACCTTTTACAACCAGCGGCAACCCCAGCGCGTCAAAGCCTTTGATTTCCCATGGAATGGTACGGAAGACCGCGCCGACGGCGCCGCGCTGATTGAAAACATTGCCGCGGAAGCGCGCCAGGTTCTTCAAACCGAAAGAGAAATCCAGCTCCAGGTTTTCTTCGAAACGATGTTTCTGTGCATCCGTCAAGACGCTATAGGCAAGTGATTTGGTGTCCGCTGCCGTCAACGGCGGCATGTCAAGAGGCCGCAGCCGCCCGTGAACACGCACACGCGGGGCGCTGTTCGTGGTGATGTGCAGGTCGCTGCCTCCCATCTCGATCATCTTCTTCAGTAATTCACTTAGCGTGATTCCAGGCATCGGGCACCCTCAATCCTACAAAACCGTTTCGCGCAGCACCTCTTCCATGGTGGTCTGTCCCAGCGCCACTTTTGTCAATCCACTGCGCCGCAGGGTGATCATGCCCTGCTCGATCGCTTTCTTCTTCAATTCCAGCGCGGAAGCGCCTACGAGAATCAATTCGCGGAGCTCATCATTGATTTCCATGACCTCGTAAAGGCCGGTGCGGCCCTTGTAGCCGCGCTTGGAGCAAGTGGTGCAGCCCTTACCATGGTAGATCTTTGTGGTTTTGGCCTCTTCGGCGGTGTAGCCGGCGTCAATAAGCGCCTGCTGCGGGACTTCCAGCTCTTCCTTGCAGTTCGAACAAATACGCCGGACGAGACGCTGGGCGCAAATCAAGTTCACCGAAGTGGCCACCAGAAAAGGCTCGATACCCATATTCATCAAGCGGCTGATCGTCGAGGGCGCGTCGTTGGTGTGCAGCGTGGACAGCACCAAGTGGCCGGTGAGCGCAGCTTTGACTCCGATTTCGGCGGTTTCAAAGTCGCGAATCTCGCCCACCAGAATAATGTTGGGGTCCTGCCGCAAGAATGCCCGCAGCGCGGCGGCAAAGTTCAGGCCGATCTGCTCTTTCATCTGCACCTGGTTGATGCCTGCCAATTGGAACTCAACGGGATCCTCCGCGGTCATAATGTTGGTGTCCACGGTATTTAGCGTGGCGACCGAGGAATACAGCGTGTTCGTCTTGCCCGAACCGGTTGGACCGGTTACCAACACCATGCCGTAAGGCTTCAAAATATTGCGTTCGAATTTCTTGAGCGACTCGGGTTCGAATCCCAGCTTGGTCATGTCCAGCCGGAGGTTCTCCTTGTCCAGCAACCGCATAACGACTTTTTCGCCGTACAAAGTGGGCACCGTCGAAACGCGGAAGTCGAGCTCCTTTTTCTTGCCATCGGCCTTGTACTTGATCATGATGCGGCCGTCTTGCGGCAAGCGCTTTTCCGCGATGTCCAGCTTGGCCATGATCTTCAAGCGGCTGGTAATGGCGTCCTTCAGGCGTAAAGGCGGAGTCATTACCGTGGCCAGTTGTCCGTCAATGCGGAAGCGCACGCGCATTTCCAGCTCATATGGCTCGATGTGAATGTCGCTGGCGCCGCGCTTCACCGAGTCCGTCAAGATCAGGTTGACCAGTTTAATGATGGGAGCTTCTTCGGCCGCCTTCTCCAGCGTGGCGATGTCCAGTTCCGATTCTTCGGCCGCCAGCTCCAGCTCGTTGTCTTCATCAACGAGGTCCTTCATCAAGTTGCTGATTTCTTCCTGGTTCGTCGAGGTCCCGCCATAGAAGCGCGTGATGGCGTCGCCAATAGCCGATTCCGATGCCACCACCGGCTCGACGTTGAATCCCGTCATGAACTTGATATCGTCCATCGCGAAGACGTTGGTAGGATCGGTCATCGCAATGGTCAGAACCGAACCGACGCGCGACAGCGGAATGACCTGGTAGCGCGAGGCCGTGTCTTGCGGAATCAGCTTAATAACGTTGGGATCGATTTCGTAATACTTGAGGTTGATGGAAGGAACGCCGTACTGGCGGGAGAGCACGCCGGTGATGTCGTCATCGGTGATAAAGCCCATCTTGGTCAGGCAGCTTCCCAGCTTGCCTCCATTGGCACGCTGAAACTCCAGCGCTTTTTGGAGCTGGTCCTGCGTGATGAGGCTTTCCTTAACTAAAATTTCGCCCAAACGGACGGACATCCACAGTACTCCCGGGTGGGTTTGCACCCAACGCTCACCTTAACAAATGACGGAGCGGAAGGTAGCCAGAATTTCGCGCCTCGTTCTGAAATGGCTAATACCTGCCCAATGGAGCAGGTTCCAAAAACAAAGGACAGGTAGAATTCTTGACTTGCCTGCGCACGCTGGCTATCGTGCCAGAGAGATGTTTGGGCGAACAACACGAAGGCCTGCCGCTCAGGAGCCCCCGCCCCTGACGAAAAATGTCCACGGTGCTGGCGGCGCAGACTGCTTTCCTTCGCCAGTACGCGCCGCATCGCACGAATTATTAATGATACCCAAATCATGAGCCGTTTGGACAACAGACAGAGATGGGGTCTCGCCATCGGCGGAATACTGCTCACTCTGCTCCTGGCCGCCGTCTTCACCTTCGGATCGCTCGACGTGCCATTGGAGCCGAAGAGCTGGCGCGCCGTGATGGCTCTTTATGCCGTCTCCAGTTTTATTACCGCCGCTTTTCTGGTCTTTGGCCTCATCCTCGCGCGCACCACCCTGCGGCTTTGGGCGGAACGCAGCAGAGATCAGCTGGGTGCTCGCTTTAAGACCAAGATGGTCGTCGGCGCCATGGCCATTTCCCTGCTGCCGATCATCTTTATGTTCATCGTGAGCTACTCGTTGATCAATCGCAGCTTGTTGCTGTGGTTCCCCAAACCGCTGGAAATCGCTTCCGACGAGACCCAGACGCTGCTGAATGATCTCGGCAAGGCGCAGTTGCCACGGCTGCGCGGAATCGCCATGCAGGCGCGAGCGGAAGCAGTTGGCCCCAGCGCGTATTTCCTGCAGCACGTGTTCGCTAAGAGCGCGGACGCCGTTTGGATCCTCGACAGGGACGGCAAAGTAGTGAGAGGGGGAATCGTCTGTGACAGCCAGCCGGAGGACCGCACCGGCGCGATTTGCGTGCAACCCGATGTTCCCGGAAAGTATTTGCGAACGCTGCCGAGCGGAGTAGAAGTTTGGGCGGCCGGGGAAAGGATTTACCTCGCCGCGCGCGTCCCGGCATCGCCGCAAAACCAATCAAGTGGGTTTGTCGTTGCCGCCTATCGCACCAGCCCCGATCTTTTCGAGCGGCTGACCGCTATTCAATCTCAGACTCGCGAGTATTATCAGGAGAAGCAGGACTTGCGCGCGTTAAAACGGCAAATGCTTCTGATTCTTCTTTTTTTCACTGTGTTACTGCTGTCTGCAGTCATGTGGGTCGCGTTGTTTCTGGCCAAGCAAGTCACCGTCCCGATTCAGGCTCTTGCGGAGGGCACGCGCGAAGTTTCCTCCGGCAACTTTGATTACCAGGTCCCGGAACAAGCCCAAGATGAGTTGGGAATTTTGGTGCGTTCGTTCAACACCATGACCACGCAATTGCGCGACAGCCGTTCGCAAATCGATCAGTTCACCCGTAACTTGCAGCAAGCGGTGCAAGAACTCGAGCGCCGGCGGCAGCTCATGGAGACCGTTCTGGAAAACATTCCTACGGGCGTTATTTCACTCGACGCCGCGGGCGCGATACTGCGCGTGAACACTTCCGTTTCCAGAATGTTCGGCGTGAGCAATGCGGAACCGGAATCCCACTCTCTCGAGGGACTCCTCGGGGCGGACGCCGCGCGCATCGTGCAATATTTGATGCGCAGGTCTCTGCGCATGGGAGTGGTTTCCCGCGAAATCGAGACTGTCGCCGCCGGGCGCGTGCTGCATCTCGCCGTCACCGTGAGTTCGCTCGGACCGCGCCGGGCGAACACCGGCTACGTGCTGGTGCTCGACGATTTGACGGAAGTGCTCCGCGCGCAGAAGTCGGCGGCTTGGCAAGAGGTCGCGCGGCGCATTGCCCATGAGATCAAGAATCCACTGACGCCCATCCAGCTTTCCGCCCAGCGCCTGTTGCGATTTCTGGAACGCCGCGACCCGTCACAATCGCCGGCCACGCGTCACTCGGAATTGGCCAAGTTGGTTCAAGAATGTTCGCGCCTGATCGAGCAAGAGGTGTCCACGCTTGCGGCGCTGGTCAACGAGTTTTCGGAGTTCGTGCGCTTCCCTGCCGCCAAGCTGGTGCCCACCAATGCCAACACTATCGTCCATCAGGCCGTGGAAGTCTTCTCTGGACGCCTCGACGGCATCACCTTGAAAACGACTCTTGCGGAAAATCTCCCTTCAGTGCGCGCCGACGGAGGGCTGCTCCGCAGCGTGGTTGTCAATCTCATCGACAATGCCGCGGAAGCGCTGGAGAACTCGGCCTTCCGCGAAATCCTCGTTTCCACCATGGCCCCCTCCGATTCGGAAACGGTGGTGATCTGCGTCTCGGACACCGGGGCCGGTATTTCCCCGGAAGACAAGGACAAACTCTTCCTGCCCCATTTCTCCACCAAAGACCGCGGCACCGGACTCGGCTTGGCCATCGCTGCCCGCATCGTCGCAGAACACGGCGGCAGCATTCACGTCGAGGACAATCTTCCAGCCGGAACGCGCTTCCTGGTCGAACTTCCGGCTGCGGAAGGCGCGCCAGTCGCCACCGCCGGCTTAAATGGATCGGACGCGGCCCAATGACGCCTCGACCACATCTCCTCGTGGTGGACGACGAAGCCGGCATTCGGGAATCTCTCTCTTCCATTCTCCAGGACGAGGGCTACCACGTCGAAGCCGTCGGTTCCGCCGAGGAAGCCCTCGACCGCGCCGCCGCCGGCGATTTCGAGCTTATTCTCCTGGACGTCTGGCTTCCGGGCATCGACGGCCTAGAAGCTCTGAGCCGTTTGCAAGCCTCTCCGCGGCCGCCCGCTGTCATCATGATTTCCGGTCACGGAACGATCGAGACCGCCGTGCGCGCCACCAAGCTCGGCGCTTTCGATTTCATCGAAAAACCGCTCTCGCTCGAGAAAATCATCGTTCTGGTTCGCAACGCCATTCAGCAGCGCCGCCTCGAAGAGGAAAACCAGGTTCTGCGAAGCGAGTTGGGTTACCGCTACCAGGTGATCGGCGACAGTGTTCCCATGAAGGCGCTGCGCCAGCAGATCGCCGTCACCGCGCCGACCAACGGCCGCGTACTGATCTACGGCGAGAGCGGAACCGGCAAGGAACTCGTCGCCCGCGCGCTGCATGCGGCAAGCCTTCGCAGCAAGGGCCCTTTCGTGGAAGTCAATTGCGCGGCGATTCCGGAGGAGCTCATCGAGTCCGAACTTTTCGGCCACATCAAGGGCAGCTTCACCGGCGCTACCGAAGACAAGATCGGCAAATTCCAAAAGGCCGACGGCGGCACGCTCTTCCTCGATGAAATCGGTGACATGAGCCTCCGCACGCAATCCAAAGTTCTGCGAGTTCTCGAGGAACAGCGCTTCGAGCGCGTGGGCTCGAACGAGACTTTGAGCGTTGACACGCGCGTCCTCGCCGCCACCAACAAGCATCTCGAACAGGAAATCGCCGGCGGCGCCTTTCGCCAGGATCTTTTCTATCGCCTGAACGTAATTCCCTTTTATGTCCCTGCTCTGCGCGACCGCCGCGAGGACATCCCCACGCTGGCAAGGTATTTTCTGAGGGAATTCAGCTCCGCCTATGCCAAGAAAACCCGCGAGCTTAGCGACGCGGCCATGGAAATCCTCATTCGCTATCCCTGGCCGGGAAATGTTCGCGAACTGCGAAATCTCGTCGAACGCCTGGTCATCGTCTGCCCCCAGGCGCGCATCGAGCCGCACCATCTCCCGCCCGAACTCTTCCGTGGCGCCGCGGAAAGCCCCCAGCACCCCTATTCGACGCTGCACGAAGCACGCAGCGCCTATGAGCGCGAATTCATCTTGCGAAAACTGCAAGAGCACCGCTGGAACATGACGCAAACAGCCACGGCTCTCGGCCTTGAGCGCAGCCACCTTTACCGCAAAATGAAATCGCTGGGAATTGCCGCCCCAGACTAAAATTAATCGAAGCGGCAGGGCCTCCGCCCGGCTTCCGTGCATCTCTCTTTTTCCCGCGAACCACCGAATTCGTGTAGAATCTGGCAACTCTGGGTCAACCATTTCGCACTACTGATTGAATCTGCGGTTCTCGCGCGGACGTTACTTGGTCCACCGCCGCTTCATTCACGGAAATCCTGACCGCAATTCGCAGGTCAACCCATTGTTTCAATAAAATGCGCCGGAAATGCGAGGGACTCCCTTGAAGAAAATTGTCTTTCTTTTTAGTGCGCTGCTGACCATCTTTGCGATTGCTTCGCCGTCACAGACGGCGACCGTCGAAGCCGGTCACACATCACAAGCCCCGGAACAATCGCGGACATTTTTCCCGCACAACTGGGTCCGCGGTTATACCGATTTTTCTGTAGCGCCATCACACAACGAACCGGATCTGGGACGTTGCGCGTTCCCCCTGCCGCCCGGCGCGGGCGGATCGGCTTCCCCATGCACGGCCTACGCACGCTATCTCTTGAGCGGATACCTTGAGTTTCAGCCGCTGGGCCGCACTCCAGCGCGCCATTTCTTCCTCTTCTTCGAACCCAAATTCAGCTTCGGAAGAAATATCCCCCAGACCACTTACACCGCATCCATGGTGCCGATCGCTTTCGATCGTTCCATCGGAATCGGTTTCAAATTGCCGAAACATTTCGAACTGCGCGCCACGCAACATCAGGTCGATTGGCTAGGGCGTTACAGCAAGTCCTTGGGCGCGGCGGACCTCCACACCCACGGCCCCTACGGTCTTTACGCCACCTTCGGTGTCCGCTGGTCTTTCGGAGGGTACGGGAGCCAGGGTTCCCCGCCGGAGTATTGAGCCGCATTTCCCGTATCCGTAGGGGCGTCCGCCGCGGCGGGTTGCGCCCCGATCACCGAGCAACTATCCTTAGTGGACAATCGTTCTTATTCTTTCTCCTCCAGCTCTCCGGCAAGCCCTTCGAGCTGGTAACGCCAGTCCAATTCACGCACCTTCTGCGGATTTTCCCGCCAATCCGGTGCGACCTTCACGAACAGTCCCAGATAAATCTTGCTCCCAAGAATCGCTTCCAGCTCTTTGCGTGCTTCCGTTCCGATCTTTTTGAGCATCTCGCCTTTATGCCCGATCAATATTTTCTTCTGCGAATCCCGCTCCACGTTCATCACCGCTTCGATGCGTAACAGCTTGGGCGTTTCTTCGTATTTTTCAACCACCACCGCCAGCGCGTAAGGCACTTCGTGGTACATCAGTTGAATGGCCTTCTCTCGAACGATCTCCGCCGCCAAAAAGCGTTCCGGCTGGTCCGTAACTTGGTCTTCCGGAAAGTAGGGCGCTCCTTCCGGCAACTGCTTAAGAATCTCCTCCAGTAGCTCTTCGCAGCCTGTCCCGTTCAGCGCGGAAATAGGCAGAATGGCGGAAAACTCGAATGCCTTCGCAAAAGCGTCGATCAGTGGCAGCAGTTTGGGCTTCGGCAAACGATCGACTTTGTTCAGCGCCAGAATCGTTTTCCCTCTGAACCGTTTGGCCTTCTCCAGCAGCAAATCGTCCGCATGCGGATGCATCCGGCTGGCATCCACGATCAGCAGCAGCACGTCGATTCCCTCCAGCGCCGCCGCCACTTCCTGCATCATCTGCCGTCCCAGCGCCGAATCCGCTTCGTGCAATCCCGGCGTGTCGATAAAAACGATCTGCCCCTGTGGCTTGGTCACAATTCCTTGAATGCGATTGCGCGTAGTCTGTGGCTTCGAAGTAACGATCGCGATTTTCTGCCCGACCAAACGATTCACAAGCGTGGACTTTCCCGCATTCGGCCGCCCCACAACAGCAACAAATCCCGACCGAAACCCTTTGCTCTCTGCCTTTTCATCTCTAGCCACTAGTCACTCTTCTCTGCGAATCTCCGCGTCCGGCGTTTACCCCGATCGACCTGTCCCGATCTTATCGGGAAGATCCCGACCCTTTCGGGACCCGGTCGGGGCGTCTCTGCGTTAGACTTTTCTTCCTTCCCGCACTCCTAACTCTGCAACCTCTACCTTTTTGTCGAGACCGCCTTCACCTGCTTGCGAATCCGCACCCGTAGCACTTTTCTCTGGTTCGCCTCCAGCACTTCGAAGCGATTCCCCGCCAGCTCGATCTTGTCGCCCGGCGCCGGCACTTTGCCCGAAACGTGGCTCAGCAAGCCTGCCAGCGTAGTCACCGCCTCATCCGCCTCGTCCCCGAATTTCACCCCCAGCAATTGCTCCACGTGATCGATGGGCATGCTCCCGCGCATGACCAGTCCTCCGTCCGGCTCGCGCACCACATCCGGCGCCGGTGGCTTCCCATCATTTCCGCTTTTGCCAACAATCTCCTCCACCAGGTCTTCCACCGTCGCGATTCCCGCCACCGTTCCGTGCTCATCAATAATCACCGCCAGCGGCTGCCCCTTCTGCCTCATTTCGCGAAGTAATTCGGAACCAATCTTCGTTTCCGGTATGAACAGCACCGGTTTGACCAGCTCACGCACCTTGCGCTTCAGCAAATCCTGGTCCGCGATTTGCAAAAGATCCTGCGCGTACGCGACTCCGAAAATATCGTCCAGCGTTTTCTCATACACGGGAATCTTGCTCAATTTCGTCTCGACAACCTTAGCGTGCAAATCCTCAAGCGTGGCCTCCGCTGGCAGCGCCACAATGTCCGGCCGCGCCGTCATCACTTCCCGCACCCGTTTATCGCTGAATTCCACCACTTGCTCGATCAAGTCCGCCTGCTCCGGCTCGATGATCCCTTCTTCTTCCGCCGCTTCCACCAGCGCCTCGATCCCTTCTTCCGTGCGCTGCTCCTCCGTCTTCTCCACCTCGTGCTCTGAAATGCGCGCCAGCGATTCCGCGCCCTCCAGGAATACCCGCACCGGCCACACCAGCCACATCGCCCCGCGAATCACCGGCAAAAGCGGCAGCAGCCAGCGCCCCGTCGTGCGGTACAACAGCATGTCCGGAATAAAATGCATGGCAATGACCACTTCGAGCGCCAGAAAAACGGTGAACTCCACGAAAGATTCCCAGTTGCCCGGGACGAAATACACCACGCCTCGCGTCGTCTCCAGCACCAGAAATGCCAGCCAGAAGTGCCCCAGGATTCGAAAGGTTCGCCCGCCGCTGCGGCGGTTGATTTTCAGCTTGGGCTCGATCTCCGCTTCGAAGATTTCCAGGTGCTCGTGGACGCGCCCCGTGGTCATGCGTCCCAGTTCGCGGTAAATCAAAGTCAGGTAGGAAAAAATCGGCAGCGTAAAACCGATCAGCACCACACCCAGCGCGTAAAGCCAGCCTAGGTTCATCACGCTAGTCCGAACCGTTTTCGCAGCTTCCGTTCTGCTCTGTCCATTTCGCCGCGATCGGTTTCGTGGTCGTAGCCCAGCAAATGCAAAACGCCGTGAAGAATCAAAACGCGAAGCTCGCTCGCAAGCGTCCGCCCGTTTTTCTTCGCATAACGCCGCGCTGTGTCAGGAGCAATCGCAATGTCGCCCAAATACTTGCCAGCTTCCCGCCGCTGTTTGTTCTTACTTTTTTCTCGCTGCTCGTTTACCCCGACCGGGTCGGGGCCACTCGTCACTCGTTTACCCCGAGCCGCGAGGGGCCACTTCTTTTCCGCAGGAAACGACAGCACGTCCGTAGGCCCCTTCTTCTTTCGAAACGTCTCGTTCATCCGCGCGATCTCAGCGTCGCTCACCAGACAAACCGTCAGGCTCGCCTCTTCCAGCCCCAGTTCGTTTTTCACGCGGCGAAGAAAACTCTCGAGTGGAGGCCGCGCCACCAACACGGCCCGCTGGCGATTCACAATCATCCTTGCTGGATTTCTTTTTCCTGCTGCTTGCCGGGCTCTCTCATCGGCGTTCCCGCTTTGCCGTTGGCAGTGTTTCCGCCGCGTTGCGGGTGTGTACCATCATACTCTTCATACGCGCGGATAATCTGCTGCACCAGGTTGTGCCGCACCACGTCCTTCTCCCCGAACTGCACCACGCCGATCCCGTCGATCTTCCCGCAAACTTCCAGCGCCTCGATCAATCCGGATTTCTTCCCCTGCGGCAGGTCGATCTGCGTCACGTCGCCCGTAATCACCGCCTTGGAATTAAATCCCAGCCGCGTCAGGAACATCTTCATCTGTTCGCTGGTGGTGTTCTGGGCTTCGTCCAGAATCACGAACGAATCGTTCAGCGTGCGCCCGCGCATGAACGCCAGCGGCGCCACTTCGATAATTCCCTTTTCCAGAAAGCGGTCCAGTTTGTCCGCGTCCAGCATGTCGTAAAGCGCGTCGTACAACGGCCGCATGTACGGATCGATTTTCTGCTGCAGCGTCCCCGGCAAAAATCCCAGCCGCTCCCCGGCTTCCACCGCCGGCCGCGCCAGGATGATGCGGTTCACCTGCTTCGTCAGCAGCGCGCTCACCGCCATCACCACCGCGATGTACGTTTTTCCCGTGCCCCCCGGTCCGATCCCGAACATCATGTCGTGCTTCTCGATCTCTTCCATGTAGTGCTTCTGGCTGGCGTTCTTCGGCGTCACCTGCTTCTTCCCAAACGACCGCGTCCGCCCGTGCTCAAACATTCCTCGTGGCGATTCGTGCGGCTCCTCCGTCGCCACGCGCATCAACGATTTAACCTCCGCGGCGGAAAGCGTCCGCCCATGCCGCGTCAGGTGGTTATACTCCTCGACAATTTTCACCGCCTGGTCCACGCAATCCTGCTCGCCTTCGATGGTCAGCCGCGTGTCATGCAAATGCGTCCGCACGCGCAGCGACTCCTCCAGCATGCGCACATTTTCATCCAGCGTGCCAAAGAGCGGTTCGATTTGTCCGGAGATGTGAACGGTACGTCGCATCCAATTGGAAGGTCTTCCAGCTGCAGGAACCAGGTGGCCGATGGGATTCCTCCTCTTTGTTCGTGGCCGCTTCGTCAACCACTCAGGGAGAAACTCTCTCCACCCTAGCGCAGCCCTCCGTCGCGGTCAAGTTACAGGTTCGTGACAAGATATGCCGCTCGTCCCAAATGGAAACGCTAATTGTGAAAACGGACCAGCAAGAAATGGGAGTACAATACCCTCACTTTTTGAGCTCGGAAGGAGGTCCCGCGGATGAAGTTTGACCTCGACCAATTCATCTCCGACTGCAGAAAGGCAGTCGCGGGAGATGCGCCCCAGGCTGCTATCAACGAGGTCTTGGCTCGCGCGGTTTCCGATCGTGCGCCGATTCTCCGCACGCTGGGTGAGCCCAAGCGCGCGGAGATGCAAAAACTCTATCAAGGGAGCGATCTCACGATTCTAAACGTGGTCTGGGCGCCTTGGATGACCTTGCTTCCCCACAACCACAAGATGTGGGCGGTGATTGGTATCTATACGGGCCGCGAGGACAACATTTTCTGGCGTCGTTTGCCTGTTGAAGCTGGTAGCAAGCTGGAGGCGGCAGGAGCGAAGGCGCTCTGTGAGAAAGACACCGTGCGGCTGGGACACGACATCATCCATTCCGTAACCAACCCCATCCCCCGCCTGACCGGTGCGATTCGCATCTATGGCGGCGACTTTTTCGGTGTCCCACGCAATGAATGGGATGCCGAAACCCTCCTGGAACAACCCTGCGATGGACAGAAAATGCTTCGTCGCTTCGAAGAAGCCAACGCCCTTTTTCTCAAGGCCTGATGGAAACTAGAGCACGACTGCATGCCCGAATTTTATTTTCTTCTGTTGCACAACCTGCGAGTTTCGCTTTTCAGTGAGCACCCCGGCAAGGTAGGGAACGTCTGGGATGACATCCGCTTTCTCGCGCCCAAACTTACCCTCGAACGAATACTCGCGTCCTTCCGCGATCACCGTACGAAACGCGAAGCCCTGCAGCGTAAGCCGAGTCCACGCAAACTTGAAGTGCCGCCCATTGACGTGCAACCCGGGTATCGTTGGCGCGTCCGGATCATTCTCTTTGCGTGGGATCGCCTTTCCATCCTCACTGATGACCAGCCCTGATTCGCCGCTTCCCTTCTCATGGAAGTCCGGATCCGGATAGTAGAGGCCGTAGAGTTCGCCCATCTGTTCTTGCTCCGTTTGCCTTGCGACCGGAACAGGAGTCTGCGATGAAAGACTTGATACTGGTATTTCACGCAGCGCAGATTGAATTGCTTTCTCCGCAAGCGGAGCCATCACCGCATACCCTGCACCGTTCGGATGAAGGCCATCCTCGCTCAGCTCTTTCTTTAGCAGGCCATGCTCATCCACCATCGCCGGGAAATAGTCGAGGAACACGTGGTCATTCACGGCGGCGTACTTCCGAATCCAGGCATTCAATTCCAAGATTTTTTCCGGCGGCCTCTTGATGCGCACATCGATCGGATTGCCTTCGCGGTCGTGCCCGTAGTTGCTCACCG